>Ga0160429_1000673_pt1 | contig 24593 bp, 26 predicted proteins | sample SolpanmetagenomR_FD_108199 | JGI IMG/M metagenome (GOLD analysis project Ga0160429, IMG submission 108199) | Solar panel surface microbial communities from Lawrence Berkeley National Laboratory, California, USA - R | ecosystem: Engineered > Built environment > Solar panel > Unclassified ...
ATCCTGCCGCGCACCATCAAGCTGCTGCGTGAGACCACCGAGGTCCTGCTGGAATCCACCCCGCGCGGGCTGGACCTGGACTCGGTGCGCGAGCACCTGCTGGCCCTGCCGCACGTGCAGGGGGTGCACGACCTGCACGCCAGCCAGATCACCTCCGGGCTGCCGGTGCTGTCCGCCCACGTCGTCCTCGACGACAGCTGCTTCCACGACGGGCACACCCCACAGATGGTCGACGCCCTGCAGGCCTGCGTGGCCGAGCACTTCCCCGTCAGCATCGAGCACTCCACCTTCCAGCTCGAGCCGGCAGACCACGCCGGACACGAAGGCGCGAACCACCACTGATGTTCGCTTCCAGCGGACAGGCCGGGATTCACCGAGCCGTCTCTTGCCGAGGTGACCGGTGCCGCCTGGCTGGGCTCGGTGACCCGGCCCCTGACCACCGCCTCGGCCATCCACGAAATCCGTAGACCAGGAAGGCGAACTCGTCGATGACGATGACTACGACGACTGAGCGGAGGAAGGCCGTGGAGGCCGGCCGCTGGGGCCAGGACCAGACATGACCGCGGTTGCACCGCGCTCACCTGGCGCATCGGACCACCGTCACCGACCGTCGATGCGGCGTGCTGCGCTGTACACCGGCGCAGCGGCAGTCCTGGCCGCGGCCTGGGCGGCGAAGACCGAGGCCGAGCACGGTTTGCCCGGTGACGGGCGCGACGTCGGTCTGCTGCAGTTGCGCCTGACCTACAACCCCGGTGCCGCTTTCAGTCTGGGCGCCGATCACCCCACGCTGGTGCTGATCGTCACCAGTGTGCTGTGTCTGGCGTTCGCGGTGGCAGGGTGGTGGGCTGCACCGCACCGCCCCGGCCTGCAGCTGGCCGGGATCGCCTCGATCCTCGGTGGGGCCTTGGCCAACCTCGCCGACCGCCTCGACGACGGCGTGGTCACCGACTACTTCCACTCCGGCTGGTGGCCCACTTTCAACCTGCCAGACGTCGCCATCGTCATCGGCGCAGTGCTGCTGGTGTTGGCGGAGATCCGCCGGCCCGCCGGCACACGGCGGACCCCCGTGCCCACCAGCGACCCCGGCTCGCCGCCGGGGGCGTAAGACACAGCCGGCTCGCGACGAACTCCGGGGTGAGAAGCACAGCGAGTACACCGATCAGAAGGAGGGGCGAGCCGACATGGTGCAGCCGCCACGGGCACCTTGTGCCGTTAGGCACGTCTGTGTGGGCCGCACGTGGCCACATCCCACATTGGCGTCACCCCTCTCGTGTGACGGTGACTCGGTGACGATGCCGAAGGCGACTCGGTGACGGCACAGAAAGGTCCACCGTTGAACAGCCGCAAGATCGGTGCACTTCGGCGCACCCGCGTCCAGGCTGACGACGAAGCCTGCCCGTCGGTGGACCGGGTCCTTCGACCATTAGCTGAGCACCACGGCCCACGCAAGGCGTTGGCCACCGCGGTGGTGTCACTGGGGCTAGCTGCTGCCGGTGGCTTCGCGCTCTGGTCCGCCTTCCCTGGGTCCCTCAGCGACAGTGGGTGGTGGCCGGGGGCGGTGCTGGGGGTGACCTGGTTGTGCTTGGCCACCCGCGGGCGCCGTGCGGTCACGGGCTTCGGGTGCGGCCTGGTCCTCGGGTTGGTCTTCCTCATCCCCCACTTGGCGTGGAGCGGCACCTTCGTCGGCGTCGTGCCGTGGATGGCGCTTGCCACGCTGTGCGCCTTGTTCTACGCGGTCCTGGGTGCGGCGATGCCCTTCCTGCAACGCACCCACGCCGTTCTGAGCCCGCTGGTCGTCGCCGGCGGCTGGGTAGCCGTTGAAGCCGCGCGATCGCGGGTGCCCTTCGGTGGCTTCCCGTGGGCTCGTCTGGTCTTTTCCCAGGCCGACGCCCCCACCCTTAGCTGGGCGGGTGTCGCCGGTGCTCCCTCGGTCACCTTCGTGGTCGCGCTGGCGGGAGCACTGCTGGCGCTCGGGTTGGTGACCTCTGCGCAGCAGCTGAAGAAGAGACCCCTCGGGCCGAACACTTCTCCACGGTGGCGGGCCGTCGTCCCGGTCGCGGCCGCGGTCGCGGTCATCGCCTCTGGCGCGGTCCTTCCTCGACCGAGCGCCGCGCAGGAAGGGACGGTCAACGTCGCCGCAGTGCAGGGCAACACCCCCCGCGCAGGTCTGGACTTCAACGCCGAACGACGCGCGGTCCTGGACAACCACGTCGCTGCGACCAGCGCCCTGGCGGCTGCGGTGCGAACGGGCCAGGCCACGGCCCCAGACCTGGTGCTGTGGCCGGAGAACTCCAGCGACATCGACCCCTACCGAGACGACCAGGCCGCAGCGGCCATCCAGGGCGCCGCACGCCAGGTGGGCGCCCCCCTGCTCATCGGGGCGGTACTCGATGGTCCGGGCAGGTACCTGTCCAACGCCGGACTCGTGGTCACCCCCCAGGACGGACTGGCCGGAGCCGTGGACGATCCGAACCGCAACTACATCAAGCGCCGTCCGGCCCCGTTCGCCGAGTACATGCCCTACCGCAGCTTCTTCCGCACCTTCAGCGACAAGGTCGACCTGGTCAGGCGAGACTTCCTGCCCGGCCAGCGAGGTGGGTCGGTCGTCCTGGGCGGTGTACGGGTGGGCGACGTCATCTGCTTCGAGGTGGCCTTCGACGACCTGGTGCGCGACTCGGTCCGCTCAGGCGCCCAGATGCTCGTCGTTCAGACGAACAACGCGACGTTCGGCTACTCCGATGAAGCGGTGCAACAGCTGGCCATGTCGCGGGTCAGGGCAGTGGAGACCGGCCGGACGGTGGTGCAGATCTCCACGGTCGGGGTGAGCAGCATCATCGCCCCCGACGGCAGCGCCCCCGAGCGCACCTCGTTGTTCACCCAGGACGTCCTGCAAGCCGACGTTGCGCTGCGCTCTGAGCAGACCCTTGCCACCCGCCTCGGTTGGGCCCCCGAAGCGGTGCTGGCCTCGACCGCCCTGCTCCCTCTGCTGTTGGCCCTGTGGTCTCGGGCACGCTCAGCGAACAGTCGGACAGCTCGCACCACGTCAATGACATCGATACCGAGCGAGGATTGAGTCGGGCACTAAGCCCGTGGCAGCTGCGTGAGGCCTGCTTTCAGCCACCATGCTGGTTACACGGGTGCTCAGGATCGGACGAGTCGTGCGATGGCGACCGAACTTGTCTGATCTTCGTCCCGGCGTCCCGCTGTCGGCTGATGTGATCATGAGGTTGTGTCCGGGCACACCCGGCCGCCCGGCTTCTCACCGGTCACGGTGTGGGATCCTCGTCAGTGTGAGTGGTCCGTCTGCCTCCAGGACGCTGCGTCTAGCGCGCACCGGAGTGCTGGCGATGTCCTCCTTCGCCCTCGCCACGCTGGCCTACGTCGCGGCAGGTGGCCGCCTCGCATCTTCAGTCCTTCTGCTGCCACTCGCGGCAACCGTCATGTGCCTCGCGCATCTGGGGACGAGCCCCGCTATCCGGCGCCGGTCGACGCTCCTTCTTCACCTCGTCATGCAGGTGGTGTTGCATCGGGGCCTGTCAGCCATCGCCACGGATCGTGGATCGTCTGCTCCTTCCGACCTGGTGATTGCGCTGGGAGGTGGGCCTTCCGCCACGGGGCGGCGCGTGAACGGCCCACTGTCCTTCGAGGCGATCGACAGGTTGTCGACCAACGCCCTCGCGAGTTCTGGGCATGCTGCTCTTCTGCCTCACCCGGGCGTCACCTCGGGGTACGCGGTGCTCAGCCTCGGCCTGCAGCTGGCGGCCACGGCCCTGATCGTCGTGGTGCTCCACGGCCTTGATCAGGCCGTGTGTCGGATCTGGTTCTGGTTGCAGCCGCTGTTCGCCGCCGTCAGGGCTCTGGGTATCGCTCCTCTGCACCGACACCGCCGCCTGGCACCTACCGTCGTGGTCACGCCGACGGCGTGGCGGTTGACGCGCCGACGTCATCGTCGTGGACCTCCCGCTTCCCTCTACTTCACGCTCGTAGCCTGACTTCCCCTCGCCGCCGCATCGGCCTCCACGAGGCTTGAAGAGGACCGCCCGCAGTCTTGACCGGCAGGGCAGGTGGCCGACCCGGTGCTAGCCCGAGAGCCGGCTTACGTGGGTTGCGCGCTGAGCGGGTCGCGCGGATCTACAGCTGACGGTGGGACTGTCGAGTCAGTTGACGACTGAGGCGTCGATGTCGGCAGCGAGGAGTCAGCCGCTGTCGCAGCCCTCTCGACGCTCGGCCCTGAGTCCGGCGCCTGCTAGTCGGCCCTCCATGACGCCCCGCGGGAACCGCGTTCCGACGTCTCCCCTAGTGAACCTTGAAGATCACAGCCTTTCTACGCCAGGAAGTTGGAGCGATGCTCAATTCACACCATGCCCGTGCCCGGATGACTCCCGCGGCTGCCGTTCGCAAGTCCCTGTTGTTCCGATTCGCCGCGGGTGTCCTGCTGGCGGCCAGTGCCTGGGTCCTCACCGCTGCACCAGCGAACGCCGTGAACCTGCCCAGTGGCCGCGTTGCTTCTGCGAGCCAGGAGACTGCGGCGCCCGTCGCCACCGATTCGAAGCCCGCCTCCATCGAGAGCTCTGGGGAGCCGTCTCCTCTCGAGGTACGACTGGCGGCGGCAGGTGTGTCGATCGGCAGTCAGTACGCCATCATCGGCGGCCTCGTCGTGATCGGCGTGGCGGTCATCGTCGTCCGTGCTAGAGGGCGTCGCAGATCGTGAGGTCGAGGTCTGGCGTGTGGAGCCCCCCTTTCGCGGCGCTTCGATCGGGCGCTACTTCGCCCTTCGGTGCGCAGACGTCGGCCGTGGCGCCAGCCAGCGGCCCCGCTGGCGATGCTGCCCGGGAAGGGTGGACCGTCTCCCCGTGCCGCCGCGGGAGCCGGCCTTGACGACCCTGCCGACGCCGGGGACTGAGGTCTCCTCGGCCGGTGGCCCCGAGTATGCACGGCGAGCCCGAGGACCGGTCTTCGTCGCCGGTCTGGTCCTAGTGGTCCCGCTGGTCACGCTCGCCGTCCTTGCGGGGGGTGGGGAGCTGGAGTCGCCCCAAGGTGGTCTCGGGGATCCCGGCGTCGGTGTGCGGTGGGCCTTGCCGGTGGCGCGTGCTCTGCTGGACGTCGGCCTTGCCCTGACGACGGGGCTGCTGGTCCTCGTCGCGGGCCTGCTGCCGGGCCCGCGAGGCGGCGCGCTGGACGCCCGCCGGGCGCGAGCGGTCCGCTACGCCGGGGCCGCGGCGCTGCTGTGGACCGCTGGCGGTACTGCGACGGTCGTCCTCACCTACGCCGACGTCGCGGGGACCCCCCTCGGGGGAGTCAGCGGTGAAGCGCTGTGGTTGTTCATCCGCCAGTTCGACCTGGGTCGCTCGCTGGCGATCAGCACTGCGCTTGCAGCAGCCGTAGCCACCGGCTGTCTGTTGGCCACCCGGCTCACCACGACCGCCGTTCTCGCCGTGCTGGCCGTGGCCGGAGCGTTCCCCCTGGCGTTGACGGGGCACAGCGCGGCGGCCTCCAACCACGGCGCTGCGGTCGACGCCCAGTTCGTGCACGTGGTGGGCCTGAGCGTGTGGATCGGCGGGTTGGCTGGTGTGGCGGTGCTGCGCGGGGCCTACCGGGTCGAGTTCGCGGCCCTGCTGGGCCGGTTCTCGACCCTGGCCGGGTGGTGCTTCGCCGTCGTCGCCGTCTCCGGCGTCGTCGGTGCTGTTGTGCGGGTGCCGACGGCCTCCTCGCTGCTCAGCACCTACGGGGTACTGCTGGCCGCCAAGACCGTGTGCCTGCTCCTTCTCGGGGTGGCCGGCTGGCACCAGCGGCGACGGGTCCTGGTGGGCCTTCGCGCCGATGTCCTGGGTACTGGGTCCGCCTTCAGTCGGGTGGTCGTGGGCGAGCTGGCGGTGATGGCGGTGGCCACCGGTCTCGGCATCGCGCTCTCACGAACCTCACCGACCGCTGCGGAGGCGGGTACGAGCAACGGTGGGGGCACCGAGACCCTGCTCGGCTACCCGATGCCGCCGCCCTTGCAGGGTGCGCAGTGGTTCACGCAGTGGCAGCTGAACCTGCTGTGGGCGAGCGTGGCCGTCGCCCTGGCCGTCTGGTACGGCCAGGCGGTGTGGCGGCTGCGTCGACGCGGGGACCGGTGGCCGATCGGTCGGGCACTGTTCTGGTGGCTGGGGTGCGTGCTGCTGGTGTGGACCACCAGTGGTGCGCCGGGGGTCTACGGACGTGTGCTGTTCAGCATGCACATGATCGAGCACATGACCGTGGCCATGGTCGTGCCGTTCCTGTTCGTCCTCGGGGCGCCCATCACCCTGGCCCTGCGGACCCTGCCGGTGCGCCGCGACGGCAGTCGGGGCTGGCGGGAGTGGTTGCTGGTGCTGACCCACTCCCGGTGGATGCGCATCGTCGGGCACCCGGTCGTGGCCTCGATCATCTTCATCGGCGGCACAGTGGTCTTCTACTACTCCCCGCTGCTGGACTTCGCCTTACGCACCCACACCGGTCACCTGCTGATGATGGTGCACTTCCTGTTCTCCGGGTACGTCTTCTCCTGGATGATCTGCGGCATCGACCCCGGCCCACAACGCCCGGTCTACCCCATCCGGATGATCATCCTCATGGTCTCCCTCGCCTTCCACGCCTTCGTCGGAATCGCCATGATGAGCAGCGTCGAGGTCATGGGCGGTGAGTGGTTCGGCGCCCTGGGCCGGTCCTGGGGACCCACCCTGGAGGAGGACCAGTTCCGCGGTGGAGCCCTGGCCTGGGCCCTGGGTGACTACCCAGCCGCGTTGATGAGCACCGCACTCGCGCTGCGGTGGATCCAGTCCGACCGACGCGAACGGCGACGCTACGACCGGCAAGCCGACCGCGACGGCGACGCCGAGCTGCACGCCTACAACGAACACCTGCAGCGCCTGAGCCGACGCGGTGCACCCACCGTCGCCGATGGCCGGCCGGCGGGCGAGAGCGAGCAGTCCTGACGCACCCGACTCCGGGGGTCGAAGACGAGCTGCGACCCCACAAAACGACCCGATGACCCACCGACGACGAGGAGACTCGACGATGTCCGCCTGCTCCCCTGCTCTTGCCCTCCCGAAGACTGGGACGACCTCCGCGGCTTCGCGGTCTTGCGGTGGCAGTAGTGAGTGAGCGGGAAGAAGACAGACGCGCCCGCCTGGGTCGTGTGCGGTCTCGCCAGCGACGAGCGGAGCGGCGCCGCAGCGTCGCGGTCATCGGTGCCGCCGTCGTCGCGTCTTGCGCCGTGGTGGCCGCCGTGGTCATTCCCCTGGCCCGTGAGCAGCGCCAGCAGTCGCAGGCAGCAGCGGCGGCGGCGCGAGGGATCGACGGGGTCCAGAGCTTTCCCGGCCTGTCCCGCAACCACGTCACCTCACCGGTCTCCTACCCCCAGGTGCTCCCCGTCGGTGGCGACCACGCACCGGTGTGGACCAACTGCGGAACCTACGAACAGCCCGTCCCAGCGACTCAAGGCGTGCACTCCCTCGAACACGGGGCGGTGTGGATCGGGTACCGCCCCGACCTCGACAGTGCCCAGGTGCAGGAGCTCACGGCCTTCGCCCAGGCCAACAGCTACGTGCTGCTGTCCCCGGTGGCGGACCTGCCCTCGCCCATCTCACTCAGCGCCTGGGGCGTGCAGCTGAACTTGGACGAGGCGGCGGATCCCCGCCTGAGCGCCTTCATCCGCCGCTACCAGCAAGGTCCTCAGACGCCGGAACCAGGCGCCGCCTGCACCGGTGGAGCAGGAGCGGTGTCGTGATCGCCCGGGCGCGGGGTGGCCCCGCCCGAAGAGCGCGCCACACACCCCTCATCATCGCGATCGCCCTGCTCGCGGCAGCCGTGGGACTGGCCGTGGGCTTCGTGTCGAGGCCAGCCCTCGCGCCGGTGGGTGGCGATCCCGTCGAGGACTCCGTCGACGTCGGCTTCGCCCGCGACATGCGCGAGCACCACGGTCAGGCCGTCGAGATGTCCGTGCTCGTCCGCGACCGGACCACCGACGCCGAGGTGAGGACCCTGGCCCTGGACGTGATGCTGACGCAGCAGCAACAGGCCGGACAGATGTTCGGCTGGCTCTCCGACTGGGGCGTGAACCAGAGCAGACCAGGGCCTGCCATGCAGTGGATGTCCTCGGACGCCGAGACGGGAACCCCACCCGCAGAGGACGGGCCCGGAGGGATGTCGATGCCGATGCCCCCGATCGCGACCGCGACCGCGACGGCGTCGGCGTCGGCGAGCACGCGGGCACCGGCGATGGACATGCCCGGCATGGCCAGCGCGGACGATCTGCGTCGGCTGACGAACCTGTCAGGCGCGGACGCCGAGCGCTTCTACCTGCAGCTCTTGATCCCTCACCACCGGGGAGCTGTGGCCATGGCCGAGGTCGCCGCCACGGAAGCTGGTAGTGCCGCAGTGCGTCGGCTGGCGCAGACGATCGTGGACTCGCAAAGCGCTGAGGTCCTGGTCCTCCAACAGATGCTCGCGGCCCGGGGTGGACCGCTCACGGGCCAGGGGTGACATCGGTGGGGGATGTGAACTGCGACGATTCGGGGTGCGCGCACGTGGATGACAGGAGACGGGACGACATGACTTCGACAGACCGCTTAGACCACCAGGGCGTGGGCAGAAGCGCAGCCTCCTCGCCGTCGCGGCTCCTCCCCCGGAGTTCGTCGCTCCCCGTCCGCTCCGTGGTTCCCGGTCGGTCCGTGCTCGAGGCTCCGTCCGGTACTCCTGGAGGGCGAGCATGAGCGTCGTCACGCAAGCGGCCGGTCTCGTCGCCTTCCCCGTGGCCGCCGCAGCAACCGGCTCCGTCGTCGCGGCGCTGCGCCGGCCAGGCCCGCGAGTGACCAGCGCCCTGCAGCACCTCGCTGCCGGCGTGGTTCTCGCTGCCGTCGCCGTCGAGGTGCTGCCGGATCTGCGCAGTGAAGGGCACCTGCCGTGGGTGGTCGTCGGGTTCAGCGTGGGCGTCGCCGTGCTGCTGACCCTCGGCGCCTACGCTCGCCGACTGGAGAGGGGGCTCGGGGACCGCGCGGGTGCCGCCGCAGGCGCTCTGCCCGTCGGGTTGCTCGCCGCGGTCGGCATCGACCTGCTCATCGACGGGGTACTCGTGGGTCTGGGAGCCACGCTGGGTCGGACGCAGGCCGTCCTGCTCACGGTGGCCCTCACGCTGGAGATCCTCTTCCTGGGCCTCAGCGTCTGCGTCGAACTGCTGGAGCTCGGAGTCACCCGAGTTCGCGCGGCGGGCATCTCGGCCGGCCTCGGACTCCTGACCGCTGTCGGGGCGATCGGTAGCGCCGCCTTGCTCGGTGACGCCGACGCGCGCCTGCTCGCCACCGTCCTCGCCTTTGGTGTCGCGGCGCTGCTGTACCTCGTGGTCGAAGAGCTGCTGGTCGAAGCACACGAGCAGACCGAGACCGTGCTGCTCAGCGCGATGTTCTTCGTCGGGTTCCTCGGCTTGTACCTCCTCGGGGGGTTGGGGGGCTGACCGAGGGCCCGTCTCGGCGGGAATACCGCACCACGCACTGGCAGCGACGGGTCTGACATCGCGGAGGCGAGGCGTCGGGGCACAGCTGTACGCCTACCTCCCGGAGCTGCTGATCGCCGTGGTCCAGCGAGAGAAGGTTCGCTCACAGGATGGTCTGGAAGTTCGCCACCCATCCCTGCATGACCGGCGTGATCTTCGCCCACACCCCACTGACCAGCAGCACACCGATGACGACGAGCACGCCGCCACCGGCGATGCTCACCGCACGACGGTGCCTGCGCACCAGGTCCAGCGCCCCACCGAAGCGCTTAAAGGCCAAGGCGAGCAGGACGAACGGCACACCCAGACCCAGCGCGTAGACCCCGGTGAGCAGGGCGCCGCGCCCGGCTCCGGACTCGGTGAACGTCAGCGCCTGCACCGCCGCCAGGGTCGGGCCGATGCACGGGGTCCACCCCAGCCCGAAGGTGACCCCGAGCAGGGGTGCACCGGCCAGCCCGGTGGGTGGGCGCCAGCGGATGCGTGCCTCCCGCTGCCAGGACGGCAGCAGACCGGTGAAGGAGATCCCGAGCAGGATCACCAGGACGCCCAGGACCCGGGTGATCGGGCGCTGGTACTGCAGCAGGAACGTCGCGGCGCCGCCGACGGCGGCGCCGATGAGTACGAAGACGCTCGCGAAGCCCAGGACGAACAGGGCCGCGCCCAGGGTCAGCCGCCCGCGGCGTGGGTGGCTGACCTCCTGCGAGCTCAGACCGGTGACGTAGGCCAGGTAGGCCGGCGCCAACGGCAGCACGCACGGTGAGAGGAAGCTCAGCAGTCCCGCCAGCGCGACCACCGGTAGCGCCAGCAGCAGAGATCCGGTGACGAAGGAACCGGTGGCCAGGTTCCCGCCGACTTCCAGGGCCAGATTCATGCCGGCGCGCCAGGGGCCTCAGCGAGGGCCGTGTCCAGCAGCGCCGTGAGGGTGGAGGCGCTGATCTGCCCGATCACCCGTGCTGCGACGCGGCCCTGCCGGTCCAGCACGAGGGTGCTGGGCACCGCTGAGGACGGCACGTACTCACGCAGGGCCAGGAACGCCTGCTGCTGCACCGAATCGTCGATGCTGGGGTAGGTGATCGCGTAAGTGCGCTCAAAGGCTCGCGCGGAGGCGGGTGAGTCGCTGACGTTGATGCCGAGGAAGGTCACCCCACGCTCGGCGTAGGTAGCGGCCGTGTCCCGCAACATCGGCGCCTCGGCCCGACACGGCGCACACCACGACCCCCAGAGGTTGAGCACGACGACGGACCCGCGGTACCCGGCTACGTCCACCGGCGCTACGCCCTCCTGCAGGGCCGGACCGGCCAGGGTCAGCGGTTCGCCCCGTGAACCCGGCGCGAACTCCGCGATGGCCGCCTCGTTCGTGAAGTCCGCCGCGAGGTCCTCGCGGTCGCCCTTGGCGCGCCAGGCCACCACCCCGCCCACCACCAGCACCGGAACAGCGATGAGCACGGCCCGGCGGCTACGACTGGTCGCGGTGGCCTGCTCCTCGTTCACCGCGCACCACCGAGACGTCGCAGGCCAGGAGACTTCCTCGTCCCGCACACCGTGGCCCTCACTGATGACGTCCCCGGGAGGCCACCCGAGTCGCTGCGGCTGGGCTGGATTGGGCGCGGGCGTCCTGCCGGCGGCGGCGCACGAGCACGATGACGGCGCCCACGATGGCACCGAGGACGGCGGCGACACCGGTGCCCACCACGATCACCGATGACCCCACGCTCCCCCGCCCAATCTCGGCGTGGGCAGCCTCGGTGCTGATCGACGGTGACGCACCGGCGCTGGCGGAGCTCGGTGTGGGTGCCGCAGCGGTCGTGCTGGTCGCCGGCGGCGCCACGGGCGCGACCGCGACGGGCGCAGCCTCGACGGTGAAGCTCACACTGCCGGAGATGGGGTGCCCGTCGGCGGACACGACGCGGTAGTCGACCCGCCACGGCTGCGCGGCCGACTCCTGGGTGAGCTCCTCGGGTACAGCCAAGACGACGGTGCCCGCATCGACGGTGGCGGTGACCGCGGCTGCGGGGGCCGTGCCGACGGTGATCGCACCGTCGACGAACTGCGGGGTGACGTCTTCGTTGAAGACCAGCGACACCTGCGCTGGTGCACTGCTCAGTGTGACGCCATCGGCCGGGTCGCTGCTGAGCAGAGCGCTGTGCGCCGCTGCCGGGGTCGCCGGCAGGACGCTCAACACCGCAGCAAGGATGGCGGCCACACTCCAGACCCCGATCGAGGAGCGTCGGCTTCTAGAGGGGTTGGCCTTGAGGGACTGGGAGGGGCGTGGGGAGCTGGTGATGGTGGTCACGGGACTCGCTTCCTCACCGGGCGACGCGCAGGACGACGCCGACCGGTAGCAGGTGGGGGCAACGACGGTGAGGCCCACCAGGTCGACCCTGGCAGGCGCGTTCTTCCGCAGCCCCCTGCGCGCTGTCAGCCGAGCGCGAGGAGGCCGCGCACCAGCGGTGGGCCACGTCGATGCCGGTCGTGTTCGATCCGCGTCAGCACCGGCCAGTGGTCGCAGACGTCGAGGAGCCTGGTCTGCCGAGGTACGAAGAAGACCCGGGTCTGGTCCTGACGCCGCAGCAACGGCTGCAACCACACCCAGACCTGCCAGAGAGCGCGTTCGCTACCGGCCAGCGCGGCAGCGCTGAGGAGCGTGGCGAGCAGATGAAGGGCGAGCATGGCCACCGCCGCCGGGGACGCGAGACCAGCGTGGGTAGCCATCGCGACGTGCTCGGCCTGCGGCGGCAGCGGCGCACCCCAGGTGAGCGACGCGGCGTGCAGATGACCGTCCACCTGCGTGATGGACGTCGGACTCGCATCACCCCTGTGCCCGCCGAGCAAGGACAATGCCTCGTGCAGCAGCAGCTGCAGGATCCCCATCACGACAAGGGTGACTCCGGGCCCGACCTTGCGGGCGGTGATGAGGACACCCAGGCACCCCACGAGCACCGCCAGAGCCGCCGACAGCCACAGCGAAGGCAACCGTCCACCGGAAACGGTGTGGCCTAACGCCGCCAAGGTGAGGGTGGTGGTGACCACCGCACCGCTGCGCGCGAAGCGCAGCGCTCCGCAGGTCGGGGATGAGCTCACAAGGTCACCGTCAGCAGCTTTGCGCAGACGGACTCAGCAAGCACGCTGTCCGGATGTCGCATCGGCTATGACACCCCCGTCATCACTGCGCTCCAGCACCACGACGGCAACAGCTCAAGTCTGCAGCTTGAGCTCCTGGGCTACGGACCTCACACCGCCCAGCCGAATACTAGCCTGTGTAGTATCCATGGCCAGACCGCGATGTCGATGCTTCCGGTGGTGAGTGATCCTTCAGGGCAAGTCTTGGCAAACCAAGCCAAGCTAGACATGGTGAAGCCGTGGATGGTCGATACCCCGAACGCGTCGAGGACCAGATGACGAACCGTCCCCGGGACGTGGCGACGTGGCTGGCCACCGATCCAGACCTGCACGAGCTGCGCTCCGCCTTCCCGCAGGAGTGGAAGACCGTCCAAGCCCAGATCCATGCTCTCGTCGCCGCCGGGGACGTCGAGGCGTTGCGCTCGCATTTGAAGGCCGCGCAGAAGCCGACCAGCTCCTCACCAGACCGGCGGGCGCCTCGCGACGTCCTGGTCAAGGCGGAAGTCCGCCGGCACATGACCTTGCGCGCGGTGCAGCAGGCCATCCTCTCGGCCACCACGGGTGTCACCGAAGGCCGGGTGCGCTTCAACCTGGTCAACGGCTGGCTGATGCAGAAGCTGCTCTTCCGCCGTGACCTCGAGCGCAAGCCGGTCTCCTTGCCGGTCTTCCGGGCCTTGTGGCCGCTGCTGGGCCAGCGCCAGCTCCTGATGCCCCTGGTGCGCCCCAAGGGCGTCTACTGCTTCTACTCCTCCGCTCTGCTCAAGGAGCTCGCCCGGTTGATCGGTGACCGCTCCTGCGTGGAGATCGCCGCCGGCGACGGCACCCTTACGCGCTTCCTCCGCGAGTACGGCGTGGACATCACCGCCACCGACGACTACAGCTGGTCCAAGGCCGTCGACTACCCCACCGACGTCCTCCGTCAAGACGCCCGGACCGCGCTGCGCACCCATCGCCCGCAGGTGGTCCTGTGCTCCTGGCCACCAACGGACAACGACTTCGAACGCCACGTCTTCACCACCCCCAGCGTCGAGCTCTACGTCGTGCTGAGCAGCACCGCGGAGATCAGCGCTGGTGCGTGGGTGGACTACCGCAAGCAGGACACGTTCAAGCTAAACACCGACGCCCGGCTCAGCCGGCTGCTCCTACCACCGGAGACTTCCCCGGCCGTACATGTATTCCGCCGTCGCCGCACCGTGAAGGACCCGACCTAGGCCGAACCCAACGGCGACGACGACGCCACTCCCCCCGGAAGGACCCACCAGGTGGGCGGGACGGACGAGCACCCGCCACCGCCTCGGCGACCTACTCCTCACACCTCTGCTGGTGTCAGGGTGCAATGCGAACGGAATGCAGGGCGGAGGTCGCCTCACCCGCCAGTCGCAGCCGTTCACCGGCTTCCGCGAGTGTTGCGCCCTTGCGGGATCACACGCAAGCGATAGTAGCCCGGTCCCAAAACACTCGTTTTCGGGACGCTCGATGACGGCCTGCCTGAGTGTGCGATACGCCGTCTCAAGACGGACCGAAAGTCCGCCCCGAAACCTGATCGTCCCGTAACCCGTTTCGGGACGTCTCCCGCACAGGTCGACGGCGCAGGCACGTGGGCCCTGACTTCCCGGTCACCGCGGTACGCACTGGCCCGACGCCGCGCCCCACTCCCCCGGCAGGTCTCAGCGATCTTCGACTAGGACACGTTGGATGAGACAAGTAGCCCGCCAGTCGTCTCACGCGACTTGTCCCACCGCAGGTCACGGATGCGGGGCTGGGACAGGTCAGGTGAGAACGAACACCTGCCGCTGTCCCGTCCCAGTACAGGTGTCCCAATCCCAGTGGACCTGTCCCATGTCCCAGTCTTGTTGTCCCAACGTCCCAGCTACTTGTCCCAGCGACTGCCCGCTGCACCCAAGACCATGACCCAGCACCGACCACGCCCAGTACGGCACGCTGGACGCCACCAGCGCCTGGCCCATCGCGACTAGGCCGGCCTTGCCGCGGGCGGGCAACCTCGTGCGCAGTTTTGACGTAAGAACCATTATCGGCTGAGCGAATGACCGCTCAGGCGACTCCGCTGCAAGACCATCTACGTGGTTGCTCCCGGCGAGCTTGCCCTAGTTGAAGCGCCAGCTGGCCACCCCCGCCGCGGCCGAAGCCAGGATGAGGCCCGCTAGGGCAACGAAGAGCGTCGTCGAGCTGCCCATTGCCCCAGCCAGTGCCGCTGCGGCCCAGGGAGCAACGGCGGTGGCAACGGTGATCGGGGCGGTGAAGATGCCCGAGAGCGTGCCGTAGGCACTCGTCCCCCAGCGGTCGGCAATGACGCCGGCCTGCAGCAGAGTGAAGAGCCCCCGCATCGCACCGAAGACCACCGCAGCTGCGATGAGCACCGCCGCCACGGCAGGCAGCAGCTCGAGACCAAGGGCGGCCACCGCCGCGGTGACCACGACGACCACCAGGCGCCCCCACGGGGCAGCTTCTTGGCCAACGGCGCGTAGGCAAGGCGCCCCAGCAGCTGGCCCGCACCGAGCAGACCAAAAGCGGTGGCGGCCAGGCCGTGGCTGAAGCCGCGCTCGGTGAGCAGTGGGATGAGCCCGAGGCTCGCGACGTAGAACCCGAAGGCCAGGGTGGTGAAGCTGACGCAGAGCAGCACGAAGCCTGGGCTGCGCACCGCACCGGCCACCGAGGCCCGTCGCCGTTCCGCTCCTTCGGCCGTGGACTTCGGCCAGGGCGGGGCAAGGGCGAAGGCGTGCAGCGGCACCGTGGTCAGGCCGAGCAGTACCGCCAGCACGACGAAGGTGCTCCGCCAGGACAGGTGGTCCAGCAGCACCGCGGTCAGGGGTGCGAAGACTGTGCTCGACAACCCCGCCACGAGCGTGAGGACGAGCAGTGCCTGCATCCGCTGGTCGCCGTACCAGCGGGTGATCGCGGCGAACGCCGGCGGGTACAGCACCCCGCCATGGCCGCCCCCGCCACCGCCCACGCCACGGTGAACCACGCCAGGGTGGGCGCGAAGGCCACCCCCAGGACGGCCGGCACGGCCAGTACCGAGCCCACGGTCATGACCAGTCGTGGCCCGCGGGCGTCGAGCAGTCGCCCGGCGCTGATGCCGACGACAGCGGAGACCACCAACCCGGCCGAGAACGCCGCACTCGCTCCTGCAGCCGACCAGCCGGTGTCTGCGGTGATGGCTGAGAGCGCCACGGGGAAGGCGTAGTAGAGCACGCCCCAGCTGACGATCTCGGTGACACACAACGCCGCCAGGCCAACCGCTTTGGCGCGCCGTTGGGTCCGCTGCTGGCTCGATGGCAGCAGCGGATCATCCAGCGTGTCGGTGCTCACTGCGTCTCCGTTGGGCTGGGGGCCCTTTCAGACCGTCGAGGCCGCGGTGCCCGCGGGCAGCAGGTCAGCCAAGAGCGCCTCGACGCGCGTGCGGATCTCGTCGCGGATCGGGCGCACGGCCTCGATGCCCTGACCCGCCGGGTCTTCCAAGACCCAGTCCTCGTAGCGCTTGCCCGGGTAGAACGGACACGCGTCGCCGCAGCCCATGGTGATGACCGCGTCAGACGCCTGTACGGCCTCAGGCGTGAGGACCTTGGGCTCCTCGGCGGTGATGTCGACACCGACCTCGGCCATGGCGGCCACCGCAGTGGGGTTGATCAGGTCCGCAGGCATAGAACCGGCCGAGCGGACCTCGACAGCCCCACCCGACAGCGCGGTCATGAACCCCGCGGCCATCTGCGAACGACCGGCGTTGTGCACGCAGACGAAGATGACGCTGGGCTTGTCGGTCACAGAAGTCTCCTCGGTCATGGGATCAGCAGCTGCCAGAGCCGGAACGGCCGTGCGCGAAGCCGGTGGCAAAGCCCAGGCCTGCCCCGACAGGACCCACCCCGATGCTGACGGGCTGCGGCGCAGCCGTCCCGCAGCACGAACCGCCAGCGTCAGCGTCGTCGATCTCGACCGTGCCGTCGGCGGCGATCGCAGGCGTTGACGTCGAGCAGACGCCCGTCTCGGGCAGGTCGAGCTGAAGGTCGGCCGCTGCGGCCTCGTCCCCGGCCAGGTGCGCCGCGATGGAGCGGACCTGCTCGTAGCCGGTGGCCAGCAGGAAGGTCGGGGCGCGGCCGTAGCTCTTCATGCCCGCGATGAAGAAGCCCGCCTCGGGGTGCGCGAGGACGTCAGCGCCGTGGGGCGCGACGGTGCCACAGGAGTGGAACTCGGGATCGATCATCGGAGCGAGACGACTCGGCGCCTCGACACCGGGGTCGAGGTCGAGGCGCAGCTCGCGCAGCATCGCGAGGTCGGGGCGGAAGCCCGTGGCCGCGGCGATGACGTCGACGACCAGGTGGGTCTCCCCCGTCGGGGTCTTGGCCACCACGGTGACCTCGCTGCCGTCTGCGCTGGGCTGCAGCGCGCTGATGGTGACCTCGGTGTGCAGCTCGATGCGCCCGGACTCGACGGCTTGGCGCAACCGGGAGCCCAGCGCTCCGCGCGCGGGGAGTCCGTCAAGGTCGCCACCACCGAAGGTGCGCTCGACCGAGTCACCACGCACGACCCAGATGATGCGGGTGGCTGGGCCGTCGGCCGGGTCGGTGTCGGCCAGAGACACGAGGTGCAGCAGCGTGTTGGTGGCCGAGTGCCCGGCCCCGACGACGAGGACGCGGCGACCGGCGAAGCGGTCGCGGTTGACACCGGAGACATCAGGCAGGGGGCCGGCCATGAAGGCTGCGGCGTCGGCTTCGCCGAGAGCGGGCAGGCCCGAAACGCCGAGCGGGTTGCGCTGGGTCCAGGTGCCTGAGGCGTCGATGACGGCGCGTGCGTGGTGGTCGACGACGCTGCCGTCGCGGTGCTGGACGCGCACGAGGAACGGTCGCTCGTCGCGACCGCGGCTGTGGGTCTTGTCGAGCCCCACGCGGCTGACCGCGATGACGCTGGAGTCGGTGTGGATCCGCGGCGCGAGGGCCTCGGTGGCTGCCAGCGGCGCGAGGTACTGCTCGACGAGATCGGCTCCAGTGGGCAGGCCTGTCAGCTTCGGGTGCTCCCAGCCCGTGGGTTCCAGCAGACGGGCTGCAGCGGCATCGACGTTGTAGCGCCAGGGGGAGAACAGCCGGATGTGGCTCCACGCCCTCACTGCTGCAGCAGCGTCCTCGCCCGCTTCAAGCACGAGCGGCTCCAGGCCCCGCTCGAGGAGCTGGGCCGCCGCGGCCAGGCCGACAGGTCCTGCGCCGATGACGGCAACGGGCAGGACGGCGGTGTCAGTGGTGGTGGTCATCAGTGCTCCTCGGAGGTAGCGGTGCCGGCGGTGAGATCGGCGAGGTCAGGGACCAGCTCGGCCAGCAGCTGGCGGACGTGGACCTCGATCTCGTCGCAGATCTTGCTCACGACCTCGATGTCTTGGCCGTAGGGGTCACCCACGTTCCAGTCCTGGTACTGCTTGCCCGGGTAGATCGGGCACGCGTCGCCGCAGCCCATGGTGATGACCACGTCGGCGGCCTGGACCACGTCGTCGGTCAGCGGCTTGGGGAAGGCGTCAGAGGCACTGAGCCCTGTCGCGGCCATGACCTCGACGACGTTGGGGTCGATCTGCGGTGCGGGCTGAGAACCAGCGGAGCGCACGTGGACGCGGCCCCCGGACAGCTCGGTCATGAGCGCCGCAGCCAGCTGGGAGCGGCCGGCGTTGTGCACGCAGACGAAGAGCACCTCGGGGGCGTCCTTGGGTACCAGGCCCTTGGCCTGAGCAAGGGCCGTCAGACGCTCGTGGGCGAAGCGGGCGGCTAGCACGGGCAGGTGCGCATTGACCTTCGCGGTGCGTCGCAGCGCGGTGTAGGACTCGAAGACCAAGCGCTCGACGGTCTCGGCACTGACCATGCCGGTAAAGGTGATGGTCAAGTGCTCGACGCCGCGCTGCAGCGCGGACTCGGGAGTGAGCAGACCGGGAAGGCCAGCGGGGTGGGACGTCGGAGAGGTCATCGCGCGCTCCTGGTCGTGGCGGCGGGGACGGTGGGGTCACCGGGGAAGAAGCGCCGCCCGGCCCAGAGAGCGACGTAGACGAAGGCCACGAGGACTGGCACCTCGATGAGCGGGCCGACCACGCCGGCCAGGGCCTGGCCCGAGGTCACGCCGAAGGTGCCGATCGCGACGGCGATGGCGAGCTCGAAGTTGTTGCCCGTCGCGGTGAACGACAGCGTGGACGTCTTCGCGTAGCTGAGCCCGATGGCCTTGCCGAGCACGAAGGACCCGCTGAACATGATCACGAAGTAGGCCAGCAGCGGCAGCGCGATCCGCGCGACGTCACCGGGCTGAGAGGTGATCGCGTCACCCTGCAGCGCGAAGAGCATCACGATGGTGAAAAGCAGGCCGTACAGGGCGATCGGGCCGATCCTGGGTAGGAAGCGCTCCTCGTACCAGGCGCGGCCCTTGGCCCGCTCGCCCAGCGTGTGGGTCAGAAAGCCCGCCACCAGCGGGATGCCCAGGAAGACCAGCACGCTGACGACGATCGCGCCGACGGAGAACTCCACGCTGGTGGTCGACAGGCCCAGCCAGCCGGGCAGGACCTGCAGGTAGAACCAGCCCAGGGCGGCGAAGGCGACGATCTGGAAGACGGAGTTGATGGCGACCAGCACCGCGGCGGCCTCGGAGTCCCCGCAGGACAGGTCGTTCCAGATCAGCACCATGGCGATGCAGCGGGCCAGGCCCACGATGATCAGCCCGGTGCGGTACTCCGGCTGGTCGGGCAGCAGCAGCCAGGCCAGGGCGAACATCAGCGCGGGGCCGACGAGCCAGTTGAGGATGAGCGAGCTGACGAGCAGGCGGCGGTCGGAGGTGACCCGGGAGGTCTCGGAGTAGCGGACCTTGGCGAGCACCGGGTACATCATCAGCAGCAGCCCGATGGCGATGGGCAGGCTGACCGAGCCGACCTCGACCGCGCTCAGAGCGTCGTCCAGGCCCGGGACGACGCGGCCCAGGATGAGCCCCAGCGCCATGGCCGCGATGATCCAGACGGGCAGGAAGCGGTCCAGGACCGACAGGCGGGCCAGCACCGGGGTCTCGGTGCTGCCGCGGGGGTTCTCGGCGACCAGGTCGCTCATGCCTTTAGGTCCTTCCGCCGCCTCGAGGAGGGCCGCGCGCAGGAGGCCACCCCGGGCATCAATTGACGTCCGTCGATCCGACCCTGACAGCAGGCATCTAGCTCTGTCAATATCGACATCAGTGAATGCCGTCCGCCATACTGACGTCATGGCGACCTCGACTCTGACTCTGCGCACGGCCCAGGCCCCCGGCCGGTCGCCGGCCGCCGGCGTCACACCTGAGGTCGCCTGCTGTGCCCCCCTGACCCGGGAGCCGCTCAGCGCGGAGACCGCTGCGGCCCTGGCCCACACGCTTAAGGCCGTCGCCGACCCTGCCCGGCTGCGTCTGTTGTCCCTGGTCGCGGCCCACGAGGGCGGTGAGGCGTGCGTGTGCGACCTCATCGAGCCCCTCGGTCTCAGCCAGCCCACCGTCTCCCACCACCTGAAGGTCCTCGTCGAGGCTGGGCTCCTCACCCGCGACAAGCGCGGGGTGTGGGCCTACTTCGCGGTGGTTCCCGAGGCGCTGAATGCTCTGTCCGCGGTCCTGGCCGCTCCCACCGCAGCCCAGCGCTGACGTCCGGTGCCTCTCGCTGACACTCTTGCCTCCGAGCAGGTCGTGGTCTTCCCGATGCTCGCGACGGACTGGCCCGAGGTGCGGGCCGTGTACGCCGAAGGCATCGCCACCGGCCACGCCACCTTCGAAGCCCACCCACCGGCCAGCTGGGACGTCTTCGACGCGGGCAAGCTCGCCGAGCACCGCCTGGTCGCCCGCGACGGGGCCGGGACGCTGCTGGGCTGGGCCGCGGTCTCCGCAGTGTCCGCGCGCCCGGTCTACGCCGGGGTGCTCGAGCACTCCGTCTACGTGGCCGCCGCCGCCCGCGGCCGCGGCATCGGACGCCTGCTGCTCGACGAGCTGATCACCTCCACCGAAGCCGCCGGCGCGTGGATGCTGCAGGCCTCCGTCTTCGCCGAGAACACCGCCAGCCTCGCCCTGCACGAGCAAGCCGGGTTCCGCCGTGTCGGCATGCGCGAGCGCATCGCCCGCATGAACTACGGCCCCCTGGCTGGGAAGTGGCGCGACACCGTCCTCATCGAGCGCCGCAGCACGACCACCGGCTGCTGAGCCCACCCACCGCCCAGACCGACCACCACCTCAGGGAGTCATCGACCATGCCCGTCCCCCACGTGCTGTTCGTCTGCGTCAAGAACGGCGGGAAGTCCCAGATGGCCGCCGGCCTGATGCGCGCCACCGCCGGTACCGCCGTCGAGGTCGACTCCGCCGGTACGAAGGTGGGCAGCGCCCTGAACGCGCAGTCCGTGCAGAGCCTGCACGAGGTGGGCATCGACCTCTCCGACCAGCACCCGCAGCAGCTCACCGATGAGATGATCCGCGCGGCCGACCTCGTCGTCGTCCTCGGCACGGAAGCGCACGTGGAGTCGGTCGACGGCACCCCGGTGGAAGTGTGGGAGACCGACGAGCCCTCCACCCGAGGCATCGAGGGAGCCGAGCGCATGCGCTTGATCCGCGATGACATCGCCGCCCGCGTCGAGCAGCTCGCCACGCGCCTCACTAGCTGACCCCGGCCCCCGCGGCGCGGATGTCACGGGTGGCCTCGTGCCAGGACGCACTCGGTGGCGCAGGACTCGTTGCGGTCCGGGCATCCCGCGAGGCCTGCCTTGGCGGTGCTAAGCCGCTGTCGTAGCCGCTCCAACGCGGCGAGCTTGGCCTCGATGCGGGCCACCTGCTGCACCAGCAGCGGGTGAAGGTGGTCACGGACCTGCGTGCAGGATCCCTCTCCCATCACCGCCAGGTGCCCGGCGACCTCCTCCAGCGACAACCCCAGCTCCTTGCTGGCCTCGATGAGGTCCAAGCGGGTCAGCACGTCGGGGTCGTAGTCGCGGTAGCCCTTGGGCCCGCGCCGCACGCTGAGCAGACCGACGCTCTCGTAGTAACGCAGCGTCGTGGCCGGCAGGCCACTGTGACGGGCGACCTCAGCGATGCGCACGTGGTCGAGGCTAGACACCGAGCGGCTTGACCTTCCAGTCACTTGAAGCTTTACCGTCACTCAACGTGTCTTCCTCCACGTCACCGCCGGTGACCTCTGCGACTTCACCGGCCGCACCGTCTCGGGCGGTGCAGTGGTTGGAGCAGCACCAGATCGCCTTCTACTTAGCCGCGATCGCCGCCGCCGCCGTGGTGGGTGTCCTTGTCGGGGGTGCCCACCACCTCGAGGTCGCCATCGAGCCGGTCCGGGGACTGCTGCTGTACGCGACCTTCCTGGCCGTGCCGTTCACCGCCGTGGGCCGGGCCCTGCGCGATGGGCGCTTCCTGGCCGCGGTCGGCGTCCTGAACTTCGTCGTCGTGCCCCTGGTCGCCTTCGGGCTGTCCCGGCTGGTGGCGGACGACCCGGCGCTGCTGTTCGGGGTGCTGCTGGTGCTGCTGTGCCCGTGCATCGACTACGTCATCGTCTTCGCCGGCCTGGCCGGTGGCGCAGCGGACCGGCTGCTGGCCGCCGCCCCGCTGCTGATGCTGGCCCAGATCCTGCTGTTGCCTCTGTACCTGCTGCTGTTCATCGGTCCGGCCGGGGTCGCCGTCGTTGAGGTAGGCCCCTTCGCCGAAGCCTTCGTCGTACTCATCGTCATCCCGCTGACCGCAGCCGCCCTCACCCAGCGCCTCGCCGCACGAGCGGGTCGGACCGGTCACGTCGCCGGCGCCGTGCAATCCGCCACCGGCACGGCGATGGTGCCGCTGATGATGGCGACCCTGTTCGTGGTCGTCGCCTCCCAGGCGGGCGCCGTCAGCCGACGCGTGGGTGAGCTACTGGTCCTGGTGCCGCTGTACGCCGGGTTCCTCTTCGTGATGGCTGTCCTGGGGGTGGCGGTCGCCCGGGCCTGCCGCCTTGACGTCGTCTCCGGGCGGGCGCTGGTCTTCAGCGGCGCCACCCGCAACTCCCTTGTCGTGCTGCCGCTGGCGCTGGCCCTGCCCGCCTCGCTGTCGCTGGCTCCGGTCGTGGTGGTAACCCAGACACTGGTCGAGCTCATCGGCATGGTCATCTACGTCCGCCTCGTCCCCCGGCTGATCCGCGCCCGGTCGAGAACCGCATCCAGCTGAGGACCGCCAGCGACTTCACGGTCTCTCCGCAACCCGGGCGGGCGACCACATGGTGCAAGCTTGCTGCTCAGGCTTCAGACAGCGATGCGTCAGCCCGCGGGCACTCAGTGGCCGCGTGCACCGACGCACGACGAGCTCAAGCGAGAGCGAGCCAGCGGGAGCAGGAGATGACAAGGCCCCGGGGGGTTTCCCTAGCCGAAGCTGGTACGCCGTACATCCCGGGGCTCTCGTACCTCCAGCTTAGGATCAGCGCCCAGCGGAGGCAAGCGACGGGCTGGCCGTAGGTGAGGAGCGCGGGCAAGGTGGACTGGCATGACGTGACATCCGATGTGATCACTGACGTGCAGCAGCTGCTGTCCGCTCCCCGCCTGACCCCTTACCGCCAGGCCACCGGTGGCGACCTGCCCGACGCGCTCACCCTTTACACCCTCAATGTGCAGATCAGCGGCGCCTTCTACGAGTCCTTGCACTACTTCGAGGTCGGCTTGCGCAACCGCCTGGACCAGCAGCTGACGGCCTGGGCCACCACGCTGGACCTGGCCTCGCCTGGATCAGCCGGCTCCCGCGACAGCGCGCTGCCTTCTGAGGGTCGCCGCGACGTCGCCGTCGGCCCCACCTCCGCCGGGGAGCTGCCCTGGTACCGCCATCCGCAGGTGCCGCTGTCCCTCAACGCCCGCCGCAAGGTCGCGACCGCCATCAAGGCCGCCACCCGCGACGGACGTGAGGAGCTGCCGGGCCGGGTGGTGGCTGAGCTCACCTTCGGCTTCTGGTGGTCTCTGCTGGCCGATGAGTACAACCGCAGTCTGTGGCAGCCCTGCCTGCGGGAGGCGTTCACCCAGGTCCGCCGCCAGCGGCTGCACTCCGCCGTCGACGAGCTGCGTCAGCTGCGCAACCGCATCGCCCACCACGAACCCATCCACGGCCGCGACCTGCACCACGACTACGACCAGCTCCTGGCCACCGCCGGCCGCATCACCCCGCGCCTGCACTGGCTGATCACCACGACCAGCCGGGTGCCCGCACTTCTACCAACACGCTGACCACGCTGGCCTCCACCACCGATGACGGGTGGGACACCGGGCACCTGGCGGCTGGATCTGGCGTGGACGCAGACTCGAGCACGACCCTGCCCTTGCACCGGTGCCTTTGCCCGTCGTCTTCGGCAACGGCACCTGGCGCACCGACCCACTGCGTCTGGCGTGGCTGCCTACTGGCCTACTACCCGCTCTCAGGAGCAAGTGCTGGTAGAGGAGTAGAAGGACAGGCTTGGATGAATTCATCATGCACTGTACCGTTTGGCTATGGAGACGGTGACTCACGCTGGGGTACTGGCCCGCTTTGGGCATGCCTTGTCTGATCCCACGCGGTGCCAGCTGTTGCTAGCTCTGCAGGAGGCGCCGGGCTACCCGGCTGAGCTGGCGGAGCTGCTCGGCGTCTCACGCCAGATCGTGTCCAACCACCTGGCGTGCCTGCGTGGTTGCGGTCTCGTGGTCGCCGTTCCTGAGGGCCGCCGGATGCGTTACGAGCTGGCCGATGCCCGCCTGCATCACGCCTTGCGTGACCTGCTGGGTCTGGTGCTGGCCGTGGACCCGACCGCGTGCCCTACCGCTGAGACCGAGGAGTGCTGCTGATGGCCACGTCACTGACCCTGCGCGCTCCGCTGAGCGAGGCGCGCCGCGAGACTCTGGCCCGCCGGGTACGGATCTTCGTCGCCGCGACCATCACCTACAACGTTCTCGAAGCGGTCATCGCCATCACCGCTGGCACCCGGGCTTCCTCGACCGCCCTGATCGGC
>Ga0160429_1000675_pt1 | contig 24517 bp, 22 predicted proteins | sample SolpanmetagenomR_FD_108199 | JGI IMG/M metagenome (GOLD analysis project Ga0160429, IMG submission 108199) | Solar panel surface microbial communities from Lawrence Berkeley National Laboratory, California, USA - R | ecosystem: Engineered > Built environment > Solar panel > Unclassified ...
CAAGCGCTGCATCCCGCACGGCGGTCACCAGATGTCGCTGAACATCGCGGCCGGGCTCGGCCTCGGCGGCAACGAGAGCTATCCGGACCTGTTCCAACCCTATGGCGGCTTCCCCGACGGCGTAAGGGTTGAGGACGGGCACATCGTGATGCCCGAGCTTCCGGGCATCGGCTTCGAGGGCAAATCCGACCTGATCAAGGTCATGCGCGAACTTGCGGAATAAGCGCTGATCGTCGGCCGTGCGGGACTCGTTTTTTCCTGCACGGCATCTCCCTGTCGCTTGGCTGTGGCCATCCGCCGAATGGCTGTAGTCTCAGCCTCACGCTCGGAAGCAGCCATTCCGCTTACCACCCACCTCGGACATTCGTCCTAACCACCTGACTGTCGGGTATCCGATCGTTTTCCGGATCCAGACACCGCAGCGCTTGGAACGGCCCACACGGCCAAGCCATATTGGAGCGCTTCAGAGCTGTCTGCTCTGATCATCGAGCATGGCGGCGCGGGAGCAGCCACTTCGGAATGTCGACCATTTCAGCGTAAGCGATGCCGCCATGCAGTTCCGTGATGGAGAAATCCAAAAGCCGACCTTCTTCGAGGCGCAGCTGAATGTCCGGGATCAACCAGCGGACATGCAAAGCATCTGGGTTCCCTCGAAGTAGGGCGTAGCCGCTGAACCCGGACTGCATCTTGCCGACGAACAACTCGTACTGAACCTTCAATGGTTCCAGCCCCTTCGACAGCAGCCGACCGCGGCCTTCCAGGTAGTTTACCACGTCGGGGTTGGTTGGTTCTGCGAAGTCCGCGTAGCTGCAGGCCATGGAGATCACGAAGCCGAGTTCGACGGCTCTCGTCGTACTCCTCAGCGAGAGCATTGCCTATCTATCCCGGCAGCAATTGCCACTTCCTCCCGGTTTCCTTGCTGACCCAATTCCCGCCTGTTGCTGGATCAGCACGGACCGCAGAATTGAAGCCGCCATCTGCCCTAAGTCCTGAGAATAAGCCGCGAATTCGAATTCACGTGCCTGTCCGAAGTTCAGCCTTACCCGTAAGCCATCTGGCAAGAACGAGAGGGAGAGATGGACATGCGGGCGCTGCGAAGCGGTCTCTTTGCTTCGGTAGCACTGCTACCCAGCATTGCGCAGGCCCAGCAATCTGTGACGCTGGATGAACTTAACGTCGTGGCGACAACGCCCGTGGGCACCTCGGCTGGCAACGGCGCACCAGCCGCATCAATCTTTGATGCATCGGCAAGTCCTGCTCTCCAAGTGCCGGTTACCGAGCGCCTACGCGGAGGTGCTCAGCCGCTTTACAAGATCCCCAGTACCGTTGAGTCCGTCACGCGAGGCGACCTGGAGTTTGACCGGGCGACCTTCAACGCCGTCGAGACACTGGCCCGACGCGTACCCGGCCTCAGCATCTCTGATGCTCAGGGCAGCCCCACGCGCGTCGACATCAACTACCGCGGCTTCACGGCGTCTCCCGTTGCCGGCGTCCCCCAGGGGCTCGCGGTCTACCAGAACGGTGTGCGCATCAACGAAGCCTTTGGCGATGTCGTCAACCTGGACCTGATCCCGCAGGTCGCGATCAACCGCATCGACGTGGTCACGGGCAACCCCGTCTTCGGCCTCAACGCGCTAGGCGGTGCGATCAACATCCAGATGAAGAATGGCTTCACCTGGCAGGGTACCGAGGTCACCGTGCTTGGCGGCTCAGACGGCCGCGTGGCTGGCTCGCTCCAATACGGCAAGGTGATCGGGCCGTGGAGCTTTTACTTCGCAGGCGAGGGGCTGAACGATCGTGGTTGGCGCTATCAGAGCCCCAGCACAATTGGCCGGGTCTACAGTGACCTCGGCTACCGCACACAGGACGCCGAGTTCCACCTCATTGGCCAGATGGCGCGCACCTACTTCGGTGCCACCTCAGCGACACCGGTAGACTTCAGCCATGCGGATCCGCGGGCGATTTTCACCTTTCCGCAGAACGGTACGACCGAAGTTGGCACCCTTCAGCTCACTGGTCGCGTCGACGTCTCGCCGACCTGGGATTTAGCCGGCAACGCCTATTACCGTCGCTTCAGCCAGCGCTACCTCGACGGCAACAACGGGAACTTCGAGAACTGCTCACGCAACTCCTCCTTCCGCGGCCGCCTCTGCTTCCAGGATGATGGCTTCGAGCAGGCTCCTGGCCAGAGCCGCAATGCCTTCAGCAATCAATTTCTGATCCTCGGGCGCGGTACAGCAGCCAACGGCATCCCGTTCACCGCAAGTGTGCCCTACGCTACTCTGGACACGACCAAGACCGAGGCGGAAGGTTACGGCGGCTCGCTCCAGGCTGCTAACCGCGACAAGGTGTTTGGCTTTAACAACAGCTTCGTGGTCGGCGGTTCGATCGATGTCGCGCACTATGGCTTCAAATCGACGAGTACGTTGGGGGTGATCAATCCCGACCTCAGCGTCACGACCAACCCTCTCAACGCAAACTACGGCACCATTCCTGGGCTCGGCACACCCTTCCTGCAAACGGCAGGCGCACTGGGTATCGCGCCAAGCGCGGTGAACGGCTCGAACCTCTACATGGGCCTGTACACCACCGACACGATTGACCTCACGGACGCCTTGTCGCTGACCGCAGGCGCCCGGCTGAACTTTGCTCGCATCGCCACGCAGGACCTCACCGGCTTCTCACCGGACGTGAATGGCACGCACTACTTCAGCAAGATCAATCCGCTCGCGGGCCTGACCTACCGCTTCAGCCCGGGCCTGTCGCTCTACGGCGGCTACTCCGAGTCGAACCGCGCGCCGACCCCTCTGGAGCTTGCCTGTGCCAACCCAGAGCGGCCGTGCCTTCTGCCGAACTCACTGGTGGCTGATCCACCGCTCAAGCAGGTGACGGGTCAGACCTACGAGGTCGGCTTCCGTGGCTCCCTGCCAAACTTCTACGACGGCGGCCTGGTGAACTATAAGATTGGTGCCTTCCGCACGGATCTGGCAAACGACATCCTGCAACTCGCCACTCCCGGCAACGCGGCTCGCGGCTACTTCATCAACGTACCGGCCACCCGGCGACAGGGCATCGAGGTTGGTACGGAGTATGTGGCCGACTGGCTCTCGGTCTACGCAAATTACGCTCTGATTGACGCAACCTTCCAGTTCTCTGGCACGCTCTCCTCGCCGAACAACCCGCTTTCGGATGACGGTGCCATCTTCGTCACGCCCGGCAACAAGGTGCCGTTGATCCCAGCTCACCAGTTCAAGGCTGGCTTTGACGTCGAGGTGCTGCCGCGCTGGCGTGTCGGCCTTGCTCTGCAGGCTTACTCGTCCTCCTACTTCCGCGGTGACGAGTCGAACATCAACCGCAAGCTGCCGCCGTACTACGTGCTAAACCTTACCACGAGCTACCGGGTGAACCCGAACCTGGAGCTGTTTGGCTACATGACCAACCTAACCAACAACCGCTACGCTACGTTCGGTACGTTCGCAGAGACAGGTCCGGTTGCAGGCAACTACGTGATCAACGATCCGCGCACGACAACACTAGCTCAACCGCTCTCGGTGTATGGCGGCATCCGCTACACTTTCGGAGAGACGCCTGCGCCTATGGCAGAGCCGGTGGTTCGCAAATTTTGAGTTCCTCTGATGTCAAAATTGGATCTAGCCCAAAAAGCTCAGGTCCAGTTCAACAGAAAGGGCTGGCTCTCAAGCAGAAATGGAAATTTTGTTGGCTGTTTTTCGGGTTTCATAATCTTCAGCGGACGAGCGGCTCACTGGAATTTCGAATTCCGAGCAGCCTTTCAAGACGGGTTTGAGCGTCAGGCAAACGATCGGGTATCCGACACTGCCAAGCTATGCTCTGCGCACGCGTGCAGCCTTTACGAAGCGGATCAGCTGAGTTCCTGATGCGAATGACCGGATTGGGTGGAAACCGGACTTTAGCCAGCCGCCCTGAAGCGGACGCTCAGCACCTAACCCAAGTCAGCCGTTCAATGGTCGAAACACGGATCCCGGAAGCGGCCATTGATGGAGCGCCGCCGTACGGACAGGGGTTGTATCTTGATCAGCCCGAAGACAGGCTTTTGCCAAGCGGGACGTTCGCCTCTGCAGCGCCCGATAGAACATGATGCAGCAGCGCGGATCGCACCTTGGCTTGGCTTCCCGGGATTGTCCGGACCAACACCGCAAGCCGAATAGACACTTCCGACAAAGCCGTCGCCCCCAGGAACCTCGGGGTCCCTATGAGCAGGGTACTGAGCGTCTCGTCGGCTTCGACTGCTTCAATCGCCGCCTCGATCACCGCGGCGGCGGCGGCGTAGGACACGCCGTGCGGCACGTAGATAGGTACTTCCAGTCCTGCCCAGTCGCGAGAGAAGTTCGTGACAGCCTTGAGCTCGCCAAATGCGACCGTATGCAGGTGCCCGTTGTCGTCGCGCAAACGTACGGAGCGCAGCGAGAACGCCTCCACCTGACCCTGCAGGCTGCCACTCTCGATAACCTCACCGACCCGGAAGGCATCGTCCAGCAGCAGGAAGAAACCTGCTATGATGTCCCGCACCAGCGCTTGCGCGCCGAAGCCGATCGTCAAGCCAACAACACCCGCACCCGCCAACAGGGGCCCGATCCGCAGGCCGAACGTGGATGCTACGCTCAGGCCGGCCGTGACGACGAGCGTGACGAGCACGACTGTGCGCAGAGCGGGCAGGACCGTGGCAAGACGGTCCGCGCGCGGTTCGGTTCCGATGCGGGCAAGGCCGCGATCAATGAGGGTACGGGCGACCTGCCAAGCCAGGTCTGTTCCGAGCAGGATCAGCAGGGCGGACACGATCTCCGTCGTCAGCGGCAGTCCGATCCCGTCGTCCGTTCCAAGCGGGCCTTCGACGAGCAGCAGAAGGGCTGCGATCAGTGCGACGTTGCGGGTCGCGCGCGAAACAATGCGTTCCTCGCGCGTCAGAGCACCAGTGCGGTTTGGCCCGAACACGATGGTTCGCGCGACATCGCCCAGCGCCAGCGACAGGACCGGCGCCAGTCCAAGCACCAGCACCGCCCAAGCGGCCGTCGGCAAATTACCTTGAGCCAGCAACCACGACGCTCCCGGCACGAGCCCGAGGGCAACCGCGGCCGGGCGCGGAGAGCGTTGGTCGGTCAAGCGCAGGGACAGCACCACGGCACTGACGACTATCGGAGCCAGGATCACCAGGACGAGCATCGTCAAGCTGGCGACTGAATCCGCTACTTTCGGGTCCGCCTCGCCCAATCGCAGCAGTGCCGACAGGAGGAACCCAGCCGCCGCCGCGTGAGCAAGAACCGTAACCCCGTGCTGGGCTCGCCAAGCTGCTATCGTGGGCAGCCCGACCAGACGCAGCCGCGAGCCTCCCGGAGCGAACAGGAAGCGGCTAAAGACGCGCGCACTCCGGACGGCCACGATGGCAATGAGTGCATCGAGAGCCATGACGCCCGCCGCGCCCGGCGGGGCCGCGATGAGGTAGGTGAGGCAGGCCCCGGTCGCGAAGCTGAGGACGAGGCCCTGAGCGAACAGAAAACGCTGCGCCTGCGCCGCAAACCTCTGTCGGGCCGTTGCTAGGGGACTGTCGACGATCCGCTGCATCCAAGCCGCGGCCCAACGCCAGAACAGCCGTTCCGCAAGCCAGGCTCCGAACCAGAGTAGAAGCAGTCGGATGACGAGCGCAGAGAGCGTCGTTCGGTCGTCAGCAAGGAGCCTGGTCGCTGCCACTCCCGCTGCATCTGGGACACTGGCCGCCGTCGCTGCCAACTCCCTCGCCCGTTCACGAACGGCACGAAGGTGCTGGTCGACATCGCGGCCAAGACTGAGATTGCTCGGCCCGACGGCGAGGGGCTGCGCCCAAACTGTGGTTGTGAAGGTCGAAAGGGCGACAACGACCAAAAGTGATCGGAGGTGGGATCTCACCATGGCCAACGCACGCGCATAGACTTCAGACCTGCTCCATGCCGCAGGAAGGTTCGGACGTTACCTTCCCGGATCAGCACAAAGCCGTTCCTACACGAGCTTGGCTGTTATGCCACCGGATCGGCCTAGATCGTGACCTCAGCGCCACCTGGATCGGCGCGGAAAGTCCAGGCGCCGCCGCTTCTGAACGTTGAAGCCGTCCCGAACGTGTCTTCCATGAACTGCATGTGCGTGACCTCTCCACCAACGACCTTGGCAAAGATCGCCACCGGCGAGGTCAGCGTCCGGTCCATGACACGCGAGCGGAAGGTGCAGCTCGCGAACACGGCGACCCGCTCATCGGAACTAAAGGCCTCCAGCACGTCGAAGGCCAGGATTTCCCAATGCCGATTAGCGTTCACGAACGTCTCCACGATGGACTGCGCGCCTCTATGCGATCCGCACCAGGGCATGATCCGCTTCAGGTCGGGATTGTCGTAGTTCAACGACACGTAGGTGGCGTCGGGCGCGACCAACTCGGCGACGGTCGACGGATCGGCGGCGTCGGCCAGGAGTGCCAGGACCGTTTCGACAGGTGTGCGCATCGTGTCTTGCCTTCGTTGAAGACGCGGAACGCGCCCGATGATCTGTGGCGGTCGGTGAGGTGAAAGGGATCGTGCCCCGTCAGAGCAGGACGACGATCTTCCCGCCGGCGCTGTTCTCCTCCATGGCGCGATGCGCGTCGGCGATCTCGTCGAGCGTGAAGGTGCGACCGACCTGCACGCGCAGGCTGCCCGCGGCGACCTGTTCGACGAGTTCCTGCAGCGGCGTGCGCATGAAATCCGTGACACCGCCGTCATAGGTCGTCAGGCACACCGCGCTCGGGATGATGTCCATCGGGCTGAAGTCCGGCAGTGCCCATCGGTCGCCGACCATGCCGGTCATGCATACGATGCCGCCGGGCTTGGCGCAGCGAAGCGAATCCTGCAGCGTGGTCGCTCCGACCAGTTCGAGCACCTTGTCGACGCCGCCTGGGCAGACCTCCGAGACCGGCCCGGCTATCGCGCCCGTGTCGACAAAGACCTGATCCGCGCCGTTGTCCCGCAGCATCTGTGCGCGGTCCGCGCGGCGAGAGGTGGCAGCGACGTGGACGCCGTGAGCCTTGGCGATGGCGGCCGCGGCAAGCCCGACCGAAGTCGTGCCACCGCGGATCATCAAGCGCTCACCGGGCTGGAGCCGCAAAGCGGTGAACAGCGAGCCCCACGCAGTCTGCAGCATCTCGGGCAGCGCTCCGAGGACCTCCCACGGCAGGTCCGTGCGCAGGACCCGCACCTGCCCGACAGGCACTCGGACATACTCCGCATAACTACCGTCGAACTTGCGACCCATGCCACCCATCGCAGTTGCGACCGTATCGCCCTCTTTGAGGGTGCCGTCGGGGGCGGCCACGACGGTGCCGACCGCCTCGATGCCGAGCACGCGCGGGAAGGCGACGCCCGGTGACTGGCCGCGGCGGGTGAACAGCTCAGAGCGGTTTAGGCCGAAGGCCCGTACCCGGATCAACACCTCGCCTGCGTGCGGCTCGGGCTTCGCGACCGTCTCAACCTTCAACACGTCCGGCCCGCCAGCCTCGCGGATGACCGCGGCTCTCATCGTTGCCATCGTCGTTCTCCAGAAATGTACGTGTAGCGGACGCTGTTCAGCCTTCGCCCTGCACGGGATTGGTGTTGAAGACGTACAGGGTGATCTTCCAGGCGCCATCGATCCTGCGCAGCACGAAGACCTCACGGTTCAGGTCGACAACCTGCTTGCCGCTTTCCAGCACCGTCGCGCCCTTGTGGTGGTAGGTCCGCACGACGGCCGTTTCGCCATGGACGTCAATACCGGCGTAGCCGAACACGGTTGTGAACCGGGCGACCCGGAACAGGTCCGCGTAGGCATCCCTTTTTTCCTGGAGCGTGGCGAAGGTGGGCTTGTCGTTCCACTCCGCGACGCCGTTGGGTGCGAACAGGTCTAGGATGCCGTCTGTGTCGCCGGCATTAAGGAGCGTTTCGTAGCGGTGGACCACGTCGTAGGCGGCACGCTGCCCTGCCGCGACCGTCGGCTCGGGTGAGAAGACGAAGGGCTCCGCGCCCTGATCCGCCGCGTCGACCGATTGGAGGGAAGTGCCGACGAGCGTCGCGGCAAGGAAGAGGATGCGCCAGCACAGATGGACCGGCATGCGTTCATACCTCTGTTCGGCTGAGGGCGCGGCGTACATCGAGGCTGAACCCGGTCGCGCCGGCGCGGGCGAGCAGCAGGAAGCCGCCGGCCATGGTGAGGTTCTTCAGGAAGTTGATCAGCTGGTTCTGGTCAGCGAAGGCAGTATGGAAGATCGCCGCCGTAAGTAGGCACCACCCAGCCAGACACACGCCCAACGGCCATGTCCCAAGCCCGAGCAGGAGCAGTACGCCTGCGCCGATCTCGAAGGCAGCGGCCGGCCAGATCAGCATGGCAGGGACGCCGTAGGCGGTCATGTAGCCTTGCGTGGCGGCAACGGCGGTGAGCTTGCCGATGCCGGACACCAGGAACAGGGCCGACATCAAAGCCCTGGCTGGTACGTCGACCCATCTCGGGAGGGTGGACTTCATCGATCGATTGCTCCTGCTCGTGTCGCGTGCGCCATCTCGTGATCTGCCGATGGCCTTGGGTGTCGTCACGATGCGGCTTCAGACGGCGACCTCATGGATGATTGTCCTGTGCTGCACGAAGTCGTCGAGCGCCGAGACGCCATTGAGCCGGCCGATGCCGCTTTGCTTGAAGCCACCTTCCTCGGTCTCGTCGTGGACGACGGCCCAGTCGTTGATCCAAACCGTGCCGGCCCAGATCTGACGGGCCACCCGTAGCGGCCGGTCGACGTTCTCGGACCAGTTGGAGGCTGCGAGGCCGTACTGGCTGTCGTTCGCCAGCCTGATGGCCTCCGCCTCGTCGTCGAAGGCGTGCATGACGAGGAGCGGCCCGAACACCTCCTCCTGCGCAATCGGCAGGGCGTGATCGGAGATCTCCAGAAGAGTGGGACGATAGAAGGCGCCCTTGGCCAAGGGGCCTTCGCTGATCCGGCCGCCACGCACCACGGCGTGGGCGCCCGCGGCGATGGCCCCCTCTACCAGCCGGTCGACGCGCTCGACGTTGGCCATGTTGATCATCGGCCCCATCTCGTTCGACGGATCGGACGCCGGACCGACCTTGACCGATGCCAGCCTCGCACCAAGCCGTTCCCTGACGAGGTCGAGAATCGGCCGGTGCACGAGGAGGCGGCTGCCGGTCATGCAAAACTGACCCGCAAAGGTCGTCAGCGCCTTCTCAATTTTGGGCAGCGCCTTTTCGAGGTCTGCGTCCTCGAACACCAGAATCGGGGTCTTGCCACCGAGCTCGCCGCCGAAGCGCTTCATGTTTGGCGCACCCGCCGCCATGATCTGCTGGCCGGTCTTCGAGCTGCCGGTCAGGCTGATGGTCGGCACATCCGGCGATGCGATCACGAAGCGAGCGCCGCGGCTCCTCGTCTCCGAGAAGACGTTGACCACGCCCCTGGGCAACGCCGCGACCGCTGCGAAGACCGCACACATCCGCGCGTTGGTCTGAGCGGTGAGGCCCGGAAGCTTACCGACCACGGTGCAACCGGCGGCGAGCGCCGGCGCCAAACTGCGGATGAACAGCACAACGGGGGAGTTCCAGGGCGCGATGATCCCGGCGACGCCCATTGGCTCGCGCAGGGTGGTGGTGTAGCGGCCCGGCGCCGTCTCCATCGCCCGGCCGAACTCGGTGAGCGTCAGCGCCGCATAGAAGCGCAGCTTCGACGGGACCATCCCGACCTCGAACCGGGCTTCCCCCTTCACCTTGCCGTTCTCCAGCGAGAGGATCTCGACGAGATCGTCCGACGCTTCCTCGAACTGGTCGGCCATCTGGTTGAGGACCCGGGCGCGAAGTCGTCGGTCACCCCGCCATCCCGCGTCGAGGAAGGCGCGGTACGCGGCCTCGACGGCCCTACAGGCCTCCGCCTCGCCGGCCTCGGAGTACGTGCCGATGGCTAGACCCGTGGCCGGGTCGACACTGCGTGCCGCCTCGGCAGCATCGAGCCACTCGCCACCGATCCAGTGCCGAGCATGAAGGTCGGTCATGACGATGCTTTCTCTCGTGATCCCAGTTGTTCGGTCATCGTCGACGGTCCCCATGATCGAAGACCTGCACTGTTCACGAGGATGTCGAGACGATCGAACTGCTCATGGGCGGTCCGTACGAGCCGTGCTGCTTGCGTAGGGTCGGCTTGGTCGGGCTTCACCGCGAGGGAACGCACTCCAAGCGATTCGACCTGCCGGACTACCTTCTCGGCCGCGTCGGCTGAGCCGGCGTAGCTGAACACCACGTCGGCGCCGTCCTCGGCCAACAAGAGGACGATTGCCGCGCCGATGCCCCGGGAACCACCGGTGACGAGCGCAACCTTCCCGGAAAGCTTGCCGGTCATGCTGATAGATCCTGAATCGCCGAATTGGGGGACAAGTTTGGCGCTCACGACAACCGGGACTGACCCGTCCAATACCCCGAGACCGTTGGGTTGCTATGGCACGGAAGGATTGGTCGGCGAGAAGCTGTAGCGGGCGATCCGCCAGCGTCCGTCGTCGCCCTTTTGCAGGATGAAGAGCTCCTGGTTCGCTTCGCGGGTCGTCTTTCCGGTGGAATGGTGGAGCGTCGACCCGGCCGAGTTCGTGCGCACGAACGCCCAGGTCGGGGCCATCGAGACGACTTCGACGATGTCGAACCTCACATCGAACTTTAGCTCCTTAAACACCTCGTCGTAGGCCTCACGCACCGCCGCCTGTCCAACGAAGGAGGGCGTGTAGGGTGCCATGAAGATGCCGTCGGGTGTGTAGAGCGGCAGCACGTCGGCGGTCTGACCGCCATTTAAGGCGGCGTTATACGACGACAGCGCGGCGCGGATTGCGGCCTCGTCACTGGTGCCCTTAGCTACAGCCGTCGATGGACCGTCGAGCGACTGCGCTATGCTGGCTTGAAACGGGATCATGGCAAAAGCAGCAAGGAAACAGGCTGCAGGGAAACGAACCCTCATTCACGATACTCCGGCATCTGCTTAGGATGCCTCATGAGTATGTGATATCGCATTACCCCATAAGCCGTTCATTTTGGGATGACGTATCCCACTTATGGGACAATGATGCTTGACCTGAATGCGCTTTTCATCTTCGCCAAGGTCGTTGAAGCCAACAGCTTCGCGATGGCCGCGCGTTTGCTGCGCATTCCGACTTCGACCGTCAGTCGCCGCATCGCCGAGCTAGAGAGCCAACTCGGCGTCCGCCTCCTGGAGCGCTCGACGCGGAGCCTGCGCCTGACCGACGTTGGGTCAGATGTATTGGAGCAGGCACGACGAAGCATTGAGATCAGCGATGGAGTGATAGGCCTCGTCTCGAACCGGATGACCGACGTATCGGGTGTCTTGCGCATCGCGTCGCTGCCGAGCATCTCCGACACGCTCGTGGCTCCGCTGGTGGGCGCGTTCCAGGCGGCCTATCCAAACGTGCAGGTCCAGGTGCTCGTTACCGAGCGTTACGTGGATCAGGTCGCCGAGGGGATCGACGTCGCCTTCCAGTTCGGTCCCTTGCAGGACTCGGACCTCGTCGCGCGTCGGATTGCAACCTATCGTCATCGTCTCGTGGCGAGCCCTGCCTATCTAGCCGAGCATCCTGCACCCATCGATCCGCAGGATTTGTACGACCACCGTCTACTGGCTTTCTCGTTCGGGAAACCCGACCGGCGCTGGTCTTTCGTCAGTCAGGATGGTGACCGAAGGGAAACTATCGTCTTCCAGCCGTCGTTCACGATGAACGACTATCTCGGGCTCGCCTCGGCACTCCTGGCCGCAAGCGGGATTGGCGACCTTCCGCCCATCGTGAGGCCTGACCTGCTCGATGAAAGTCAGCTTGTCGAGGTAATGCCAAGGTGGCGCTTCCGTCCCTTTGACCTGACGCTGGTCCATCTCGGGCACCGGTACGTGCCGCGGCCGGTGCGGCTGTTCAAGGAGATGGCGGTCGAGATGGTCCCCACCATGTTTCCGAACCTACCCTCGTAGCGGGACCGCGTGGAAGAAGAGCCTCGACATCTACGAGATTGGGCCGCCGCCAACAAAAGACGCCCTCGCTGACGGTCTGACTTTACGGTCATCGTCTCCAAAGCGGACTGGCGGAAATTCACCCAACCCAGTTGTCCAACGCTGTTTCCTGGGAGCCTAAGAGCGGGCGTTCCCAGATTCATCAAAGGGTCATCAGGGATGCTGCGGTAGCGGGCCCTTGCCTTCGTAGGCATCAAGCTCGTCCCGCAGATATGGCGCCGTGCGGCTGGCCTGTACCTCAGCCACCACCTCGGGACGGCCGGCCGCCACTACAGTGCCACCCAAGTTTCCGGCGCCGGGCCCCACATCGATAACGTAATCGGCCGCTGCGACGACGCGCATGTCGTGTTCGACCATGACGACGGAGTTACCCGCATCGACCAAGCCATTGAGCTGGAGCATGAGGCGATCCACGTCGGTCGGGTGCAACCCGGTTGTCGGCTCGTCAAGGACGTAGAGCGTGCCCCCGCGCTGCCCCCTCTGCAACTCAGTCGCAGTCTGAACGCAGAGAGCAGCATAGACCATAGTGGAAGCGCTCAGCTGTATCGGTAAATTGTGTTCGGCATTCAAAAGTTGCTGGTCTGAGCGCGACACGTTTCCGCTGATGCGGAGCCGTTCATGATTTTTGGCGTTGTGGAATGTGGCTACGAGGCGGCAACAATCCGCAGCATTGCCGCCTGTACTGCCGATCCGCTCGCAACCTTCGTCTGGTTCCGCCCGCCCGCCTTAGCCTCGTACAATGCTGCGTCTGCCAGCTGAACCAAACGCGACGTTGTGAGTCCCGAGAAGGACGTCCCTTCCGCACATGCCAACCCAATGCTGACCGTGATGTCGCCGGCAGCAATACCAGCATGTGCGATCTCTAAAGCCGCAATGGCAGCATGCACCCGCTCCGCGATCAGCAGCGCTCCATCCCTACCAGTGTTCGGCAGCAGGAACGCGAACTCCTCCCCGCCCAGACGGAAGGTGCAATCGGCCGGCCTATGGATACAGCCCGCTAAGGCCTGGGCTAGTCCCTGCAGTACATCGTCACCAACCTTGTGCCCGTAACGGTCATTGAACCGTTTGAAGTGGTCCGCATCGATCATCATTACGGAAAGCGCCGCGCCGGTTCGCTCCGCGCGCCGCCATTCGCAAAGATACACTTCATCGAACCGACGCCGGTTCGCCAAACCTGTCAGGCTATCGGTGACGGCCAACTGGGAGAGTTCAGCATTAGCCTGGTTCGCCGCTGTCTCGGCAAGGGACCGGCGCTTCAGTTCACGCGCCAGCAGCATAGTGAGACTGACCGTCAATGCACAGAGCGCCAGCACGATCAGGCTGATAACGAGGGCTTTCGCGTGCCAGTCCGCCACGATGTCCTTGGTCGCTGTCGCGACTGCCAGGATCAGCGGTACGTCAGCCACACGCTTGAAGGCAAAACTCCTCTCCACTCCGTCGCGCGCCGAGACGCCGACGAAGGTGCCGCTTCCTTCTGCACGGAACCGGTCGAAACTTGGTGTGCCTGCGACGTTCACGCCGATCTCCTCGGCGGCGTAGGGCTGGCGCATGAGGCGCGTGCCATCGAGGTGAAATAGAGCAACCGCACCCTGCTCTCCCAGGCTGAGCCGGTCGAACAGGCGCTGAAAGTAGGAGAGCTTCCACGTACCGAGCACGATGCCGCCGAACGTGCCGTCCACCTTGTTGATGCGGCGACTAAGGACGATGATCGGGGTGCCCATCAGCCGCGAGGTCAACGGACGGCTGATATGCAGACCGAGGTTTGGGTCTGCCCTGTGAGCCTGGAAGTAGTCGCGATCAGCGTAGTTCACCTTGCGTGGCGGAAAGGCCTGAGCATCAACGACGCTGTCGCCGTTCTCGTCCACGACGAGGAGGACACCCATGTCCTTGGCTGTCGTGGCCCGATCAAACAGGATGAGCTGGCGCAGCGTCGGGTCAGCCTGCATCACCTCAGGCTTTTGCAGGCCATCGACGACGGCCTGTAGCGAGAGGTCATAGATCTCGATGTTGCGTGAAATATCGCGTTCGAGCACCTGGAGTAGGTTCTGAGAGGTTTGCTCAACCCTCTCCCAGGCATCCCGCCGCAGGTCGAGCAACATGACACTCGACACAGCCAACATGCCAAGAGGTGCAAGCAGACCGGCGGCAATCCAGGTGTGCGTGGAGCGGCTAAGTCCAGCAATAGACCACGATTTGTGCCTCCAGAACGATGTCACCGACTTCTCCTCTTGTATCGCGGAGGATCAGGCCCGCCCGCTTAACACGGGATTGTCGAGGTTCCAGCGCAGGCGAGTGTCTGAAGTTGTCCCTAATACGACGTTACATTGGGGATGATGTTCCTTTCGAGTGCTGGTAGAGCCCTCCCTCACCTGATCGGCTGGTTCAAGGCGGGTCTGATTGAGAGCATGACCTGTTGCCCGCCCAACTTGTGTCCTCGCTTCCTTGCCAACTCCGCTTGGCTAGGCTGATCCTCTCGTTCAGCCCGGTCTGAAACCAACTGATGCGGACACTCGCTAGGACGAAACATCCAACCCAGACGTGAGCCGTCCTCTACCACCCTGCCGCGAAGTGGGCATTCCGAAGGTCCGAGAAGGGTCGTGAGGGGGGGCGACGGTAGTGTCTGCTTCTACCAACTCCCATCCGGAGCGAACGGGCGGAAAACCACCCAACCCGGTCGTAGAGCGGCCCAGCGGGTCCCGACCCAAGTCCGCCACTACTTCCTGTGCCTGAGCGGCTCGAAAGCGGGCGAGGGAGAAGCGCTGGCCTAGCGATCCAGTCGCAAATGCTCTCGGGCCAGGCTGCTTCCTACGTGACCTATAGCACCGCCTTCACAGGCCCGGGATAAGGCCCTGCAACTTTCTTATTCGTGCCGTTCCGCAACTATCGGCCTCTCCTTCGGTAGGCTAGAGGCAACGGGAGCGAAACACGATCACCGCCGAAGGAATGCAGATGGCGACGGACGGCACCGAGGTCCTAATCAGGACCATCGCCAGCGAGGAGGGTGAGATCCTTGCCGGGTGGCTGAGCCTGCTAAAGACGGGCGGCTCGCTTCAGTCCGGCCGCATCCGCGAGGCCGAACTCGAAACCCAGGCCAAATCGGTGCTTGGTCTGCTTCGCGACGCGCTCCGCTCCGGGGGAACTAAAGCAGACGGGGAAGCCTATGGCGCCCTGCGGGACACCCTCGGCGACATCTCGCGCTCCCGCGCCATTCAGGGATTCACGCCCACCGACACCGCCAACTTCGTACTTTCGCTCAAGGAGCCAGTCTTCGACGCCCTCAGCCGGGCGTCCGCGGACGATGCGACGCAAGTGGCGGCAGGGACCTGGTCCGCGAGCAAGGTGCTGGATCAACTCGGCCTGCACACCATGGAGGTCTTCCTGCAAAGCCGCGAGGAGATCATCGGTCGACAAGGCGAGGAGATCGCCGAGCTCTCGACCCCGGTCGTGCGCCTCTGGGACGGCATCATCGCGCTGCCGCTGATCGGCACCCTCGACAGCGCCCGCACCGGCGTCGTCATGGAGAACCTGCTCCAAGCCATCGTCGATGAGGAGGCGGAAATCGCCATCATCGACATCACGGGCGTGCCTACCGTCGACACGCTGGTAGCCCAGCACCTGCTCAAGGCCATCGCCGCGGCGCGCCTCATGGGGGCCGACTGCATCGTCTCGGGCATCCGCCCCCAGATCGCCCAGACCATGGTGCATCTCGGCGTCGAGTTGAACGTCGTCTCGAAGGCCACGCTGGCCGATGCCTTCGCCGTCGCCCTCCGTCGGACGGGCCGTACCGTGGTGCGAAAGGCTTCCGTCCTCCCCGATGAGAACCGGCGCTAGGTCGATGGACCGCATTCCGATCCTCAAGCTTGGTGGCGCGCTCATCGTCACCATCCAGGTCGACATGCACGACCGGCTGGCCGTCGCCCTGGAGGAAGACCTCTCGGAGCGGATCGTGCGCACCGGCGCGCGCGGCGTGCTCATCGAAATCTCCGCCCTGGAAATTGTCGACTCCTTCATCGGACGCATGCTCGACAACATCGCCGCGGTCTCGCGCGTCCTTGATGCCGAGGTTGTGGTCGTCGGCATGCGCCCGGCCGTGGCCATCACGCTGGTCGAACTCGGCCTGACCCTCGCGGGCATCAAGACCGCCCTAAACGTCGAACGCGGCATGGCGATGATCCAGGCGCGGCTCGCCGAGGAAGATGCCGACGGCGTGGAGAGCGCCCATGGCCATCGCGAGGAGTGAACGGCTGCCGATCCGCTCGGGCGACGACGTGGTGCGCGTTCGCCAGATAACGCGAACCCTCTCGGTCGAGGCCGGCTTCGGCCTCGTTGACCAGACAAAGATCGTCACAGCCGCGAGCGAGCTTGCCAGGAACACACTCGACTACGGCGGCGGCGGCGAGGTCCACTGCGAACTTCTGCACGAAGGCCGTCGTAAGGGGCTGCGGTTGACGTTCGAGGACCAGGGTCCAGGCATCCCGGACGTCGAGAAGGCGCTCACGGACCACTATACCACCGGCGGCGGCCTCGGCCTCGGCCTGGGCGGTGCTAAACGCCTCTCCAACGAGTTCCACATCGAGTCGACCGTCGGTGTGGGAACGCGCGTGACCATCGCGCGCTGGAAGTCAACATGATCAGCGTTCCGGTGACGGAGGCGAGCCAGGTCGCGGAGGCGAGGCGTCGGGCGATCGGCGTCGCGGGAGCGCTCGGCTTCGACGAGACCGCCGCCGGCCGCACTGCCATCGTCGCGACCGAACTCGCGACCAACCTGGTCAAGTACGCGACCGGCGGGGAAATGCTGATCGGCACCTTCGAGGACGAGACAGGCACCGGGGTGGAGATCCTCGCCCTCGACCGGGGGGCGGGCGTGCAGGATCTCGTGGTTGCGTTGCGGGACGGGCATTCCACCGGTGGCAGCCCTGGAACAGGCCTCGGCGCGGTTCGACGGCAATCGCAAGCCTTCGACATCGGCGCCTGGCCGGGGCGTGGTCTTGCCATCCTCGCCCGCGTCGCTGGGATGGCGGCTAAGGTCTCTGACACGAACCTGCTTTCCATTCCGTGCTGGGGCGCAATTGGGATCCCGTTGCGCGGTGAGACGGCCAACGGGGATGCCCACTGCATTCGGCGGCACGGCGACGGATGGACGGCGCTCGTAGTCGATGGGCTCGGTCACGGTCCCCAGGCCGCGCAGGCGTCCGAGGCCGCCGTGCGCGTGTTCCGAAACTACGAGCACGAGCCTCCAGCAAGTATCCTCGCCGCTGTGCATGCTGGCCTTGGCCATACCCGGGGAGCCGCCGCGTCGGTGGCCCGCTACGAGCCTGGCCGGGGCACCCTGGTGTTCGCCGGCATCGGCAACGTGGCGGGCGCCGTCATCACGGACGGCGTGATCAAGCGGCTCGTCTCGCTGCCCGGCACGGCCGGTATCGTCGCCCGCCGCATCCAGGAGTTCGAGCAACCGTTCACACCGCGCAGCCTCCTGGTGATGTGCTCGGACGGCATCGGGACGAACTGGTCGCTCGACCCTTATCCCGGGCTCGTCGAGGCCCACCCCAGCCTCATCGCCGGCGTGATATACCGAGATTTCGCGAGGGCGCGCGACGACGCCACCGTCGTGGTTGTTCGGGAGCCCGCCGCATGAGGTGGCCGCTCGTCACGATGCTGGTCGCGCATGAGGAGGACATCTTCAGCGTGCGTCAGCGGGCGCGGCGCGTCGCCGGACAACTCGGTTTCAGCCCGGCAGACCAGACACGGCTCGCCACGGCGGTCTCCGAGATCGCGCGCAACGCTCACGACTACGCCAGCGGCGGTCGGGTCGAGTTCGGGATCGATTGCGATGCCCGCCGTCAATTCATGATCGTACGCGTCGTCGACCAGGGCCCCGGCATCGCCGAGCTTCCGGCCATCCTCGAAGGGCGCTACCGTTCGACCACCGGCCTCGGCATCGGCATCACCGGCTCGCGGCGCCTCATGGACCGCTTCGAGGTCGTCACGAACCCCGGCGCCGGAACCACAGTGACGTTGGGGAAGGCCTTTCCTGATTCCCAGCCGGCATTGAATGGCCCGGCGGTCGTCGCCTTGGCGGAGGCCATGCGATCCTGGAACGAGGGTCCGCAAGCGGCGATGCGTGAGCAGAACCGCGAACTGCTCTCCAGCCTGGCCGAACTCACCGAACGCGAGGAGGAGGCACGCCGCCTCAACGCGGAACTCGCCGAGACCAATCGCGGCGTGGTGGCGCTCTATGCCGAGTTGGAGACCCAGGCCGGTCAGTTGCGCGAGGCCGGGGCGAGCCTTGAAAGCCAAGTCGCGGCCAGGACGGCCGAGCTTGCCCGGGCGAACGAACGTCTCGAAGCCGAGGCCGCGGAACGCGAGCGCATGGCCGAAGACCTGCGCCAGTCCCAGAAGATGGAGGCCGTAGGCCAGCTCACCGGGGGCATCGCGCACGACTTCAACAACTTGCTCACGGGAATCGTCGGGTCGCTCGACCTGATGCAGACGCGGATCGCCCAGGGTCGGACGGAGAACCTCCAGCGTTACATCGAGACCGCGATGGGCTCGGCCCATCGGGCATCGGCCCTGACCCACAGGCTGCTTGCCTTCGCAAGGCGCCAGCCCCTCGACCCCAAATCCACAGACGTGAATGCCCTCATCGCCGGGATGTCGGACCTCCTTCGCCGGACGACGAGCGAGGCCATCGAACTGCGTATCGAGCCGATGCCCCACCTCTGGCCGACGCTGTGCGACCCGCACCAGCTTGAGAACGCCATCCTCAACCTTGTCATCAACGCCCGGGACGCCATGCCGGACGGCGGTGTACTCACCATCACGACCGAGAACGGACGCCGCGATCTCGTCGAGGTCGATCCACGCAGGCGCCTGTTGCCGTTCGAGTACATCTGCATCAGCGTGACGGACACTGGGACCGGCATGCCACCCGACGTGCTGACGCGCGCCTTCGACCCGTTCTTCACAACGAAGCCTCTCGGACAGGGCACCGGGCTCGGACTTTCGATGATCTATGGGTTCGCCCGCCAATCGCAGGGACAGGCCCACATCGAGAGCGAAGTGGGGCGCGGTACGACGGTGAGCATCTGCCTGCCGCGCCATGCCGCCGCCCCCATCGCGGCGGCGGTCACGAACGAGGATCCGGAACTGCCGCGCGGTTCGGGCGAGACGGTTCTGGTCGTCGAGGACGAACAGGTGGTGCGCGACCTTATCGTCGAGGTGCTCCACGAGCTCGGTTACGCAACCGTGGAAGCCGCGGACGGACCGTCAGGTCTGCGCGTTCTGCAATCCGAGGCTCGGGTCGACCTTCTTGTCTCGGATGTCGGCCTGCCTGGCCTGAATGGGCGGCAGATGGCCGATCAGGCCCGTCAGACGCGTCCCGACCTCAAGGTCCTATTTATGACCGGCTATGCGGAAGGCGCGGCGATACCGTCGGGCTTCCTCGACCCAGGCATGGCGATGATCACCAAGCCCTTCGCGATGGATGTGCTGATGGCGCGGATCAAGGCCATGTTCCTGGCCGAGACGAGCTAATCGAGTTCGTTAACCCCCAAGCCCCGACAAGTCCGCCCCATTTGGGAACCCACGTGAGAAGATTCGATCCTCTGGCGTTCTTGACCAAGCAGATAGGGGGAAAGCCACCATCGCCTCGCGACCGTAAAAGGATACCCGTCACTCAACAATCAGGCGGTCAATTGCGCATCTACTCCGAGGTCGGACAGGGCACGACCCTAGGCATCTACCTAACTCGCTACTATGGGGCGATCGAGGACGAGACCGTTGATGGCCGGATCGCCGATCTACTCCGCTTCGAGCAGAGTGAGACCGTCCTTATCGTGAACGACAAGCCGACCGTCCGCATGCTCATCGCCGACATTTTGGAAGATCTCGGCGATTCAGCTATCGAGGCTGGTGACAGCGCAACGATCCCCAAGGAGCGGCAGTCCGACGTACGAGTTGAACTATTAACGACAGACGTAGGCCTGCCTAGCGGCATGAACGGTCGGCAGATGGCGGAGGCGGCGCGCTCCCACCGTTCGCAGCAAATCCACCATATCGGCCGTAAGTCTCTGGTTCTTCGAGCGACCTGCGAGCGGACGTTCTCAGCTTCCGCAAAGGGTCATTAGCGGGCCCGACGACGATGTCCACTTCTAAGGATCGCCGCCCCAAAGCGGACTGGCAGAAATCCACCCGTTGAAGACGTAGGGCCTTGCCTCATTGAGCTACCTGCAAGCGGAAATTCCGCTTCCGGGCAGTTTCGTCGCATCACCGGCCTCCGTTGGTCGCCAAAGATGGGCAATGATCGCCCTCGCGCGGTCTCAGACAATCGCCTGCTGAAGTATTCGGGCGGCGACATGATTTTCACTACGTTGGGTTTCGACGTGATTTATCGATACGCAGCGTAGTACTTTAATATTTCAGAGCATGCCTCGCTTCAAACGTATTATAGCTCTATCGCAACCTACTTTAGTGGGTGGCCGCTGCCCCGCTTACGCGCCAGACCGTGTTGCCGACATCGTCTGCGACGATCAAAGAGCCGGTCCGATCGAGCGCCACGCCGACCGGCCGCCCGCGAACGGTCTTCTTGTCCTGTGCAAGGAAGTCGGTGACGACCGGAATCGGTGCTCCGTTCGGACGTCCATCGGCAAAGGGAACGAAGATCACCTGGTAGCCATTCAGCGGATCCCGGTTCCAGCTGCCATGCTCGCCTACGAACGCACCAGTGGTGAATTGCGGCGACACCGTCTGGCCTTGGCTGAACGCAAGACCGAGGGCCGCAACGTGGGAGCTCAGTCCATAATCCGGCTTGATCGCCTTCGCGACCATGTCCGGCTTCTGCGGCTGGACGCGGTCGTCCACGTGCTGCCCCCAGTAGCTGTAGGGCCATCCGTAGAAGCCACCCTCCTTGATCAAGGACAAATAGTCCGGATCCGCATCCGGCCCGTTCTCGTCGCGTCCGTTGACGACGGCGAACAACTGCCCTGTTCCCGGTTGGAGGGCGAGGTTCGTCGGGTTGCGTATCCCGGTCGCGTAGAGGCGTTTGGCGCCGGTCAGCCTGTCGACCTCAAAGATGGCCGCGCGATCTTCCTCAATATCCAACCCGTTTTCGGCGACATTACTGTTGGACCCAACGCCGACATAGAGCTTCGATCCATCGGGGCTGGCGACCATCGACTTGGTCCAGTGATGGTTGATCGGGCCGGCCGGCAGATCGGTGAGTTTGGTTCCCGGCTCCTTAATCTCCGTCTGCCCAGGCTTGAACGGATAAGCGATGATCGCGTCGGTGTTAGCCACGTACAGCGTATCCGCCACCACCGCGACGCCGTAAGGCGAGTGCAGATGGTCGACGAGCACCGTCTTCGACTCCGGAACGCCATCGCCGTCGGCATCTCGCAACAAAGTGATGCGATTACCACCCTTGTCGGCAGAACCGCCGCGAGCCTTGATCAAACCCGAGATGTAGTCCTTTGGCCGGAAAGGCTTCGTGCCGGGGCCGTTGCTTTCGACGACGAGGATGTCGCCGTTGGAGAGCGGGTAGACGACACGCGGATGCATCAGCCCGTTCGCCATGGCCTGGATGCGCAGGCCGCCGGGAACCGTGGGCGTTTCACCCTCCTTCCAGCCGACGGCCTGCGGCACGCTCATCGGGGGGATGACGTACTGATGGGACTCTGGGATGTCTGGATTGGAACCATATTGTTTCGACGGATCGCCACCCTTGTCGTTGCAGCCGGCCAACATTGCGACGACAATCAGGCTAGAAGCTGTGCGTAATCGCTTCATGGTCATGCGTTGTCTCCCCGAGCGGGCGCCTTAACGCCAGTGACGCACCAGCCGCGAAGGCCGGCTATGAGAAGCAGGATCGTGACGAGGGCCGATACGGTGATTCCAGACGGAACAACGGACGTCCAACCATCGCGCGTGTGAATGAAGACGTTGACAATCGAGAGGGTCGCGGCGAGGGCCAGCAGGCCGAAGTCTGGCCAACTGATCGGCCCCGCCCTGCCGAGCATATAATCAAGCACGAGCACAAGCGCGCCGATGAGGGCTAGCACGAGCCCACCGGTGATCAGCCATGCCGAGAAGTTAGCCCACTGCATCAGCGCATTGCTGAAATACATGGAATCCGTGAACAGGGCAGCCATCAGCAAGGCGCCGCCGAGTCCAACGAACAACGGGTGCAGCGGTCTGGGCGTACGATGCCTGCCGACTAGCTTCGCCATCTCAACCTCCATTGCTTCGAAAACTAACCAGAACTCCATCGAGCAAGCATGGAGCGCGAAACTTCTGATAGATGCCGCTTGGCTCGGCAGGTTCATCGCTAAGGCAAAGTCTAACCAACGTGCTGTCTCCAGTATACATCTAGCTTCTTCCCGGCGAGCCCGGCGACCGGTTGACCGACTGGGTGTCCTAGCTGGCGGAACTCATGGCAGTGCGTCCTCCGAACGCTAGAAAACTCTGCGAAGCAAAGTCATCTGAAGACGCGCGATCCCGTTTGAGTCCATTGATTGCCCGGTTGCCGACCCTGCGCCCACTGCAGATGAGCAGCCAAACCATGATCACTTCGACTACAGCTTCTAAGCGGCGGCTGCGGCTGAAAGTTCAGATATGCGGATATGACCACCGCAGAGCGTGACAGCCATGCCACGGCCATCATGATTTGAGCGGACCTTCGCCCACGTGCTTGCCGCCATCGGCGCAAACTGCACTCTGGCACGGTGATTGAAACACGCTCCGCCCTGACTTTCTTAGCTGTCTCCCTTGCCGTCACAGCGCCTGCCAGCGCTGGAGACGATGCGTTCAAGGGCGTCGCGGGTCCCTATGGCGAACGCCTGAGCTACGACGAGAAAGGACTGACTCTCACGTTTCCTGATCAAGAGGTGAAGCTTCAGATCGGTGGCCGGTTGCACATCGATGCCGGCGCAGCCGGTTTCAGTCGGCCGGGCCTGCCCGAGGCTTTCCCGGACAATGTCGCAGTGCGCCGCTCCTGGATAGAGCCGACGCTCACCATTGGTCGCGACTGGGTGATCGCCTTCCAATACGATTTTAACGACCCACTGCAGCCCATCAACGATGCCTTCGTGGCGTGGAAGGGGTTGCCTGACACGATCCTCACGCTCGGCAACATGAAGGTGCCGTTCAGCCTCGAATGGTTGCAAAGCAACAACAACACTCTGTTCGCCGAACGTTCGCTGGCCAATGCCTTCGTACCGGATCGCCGGTTCGGAGTCGCGGTCGGGCAGCATGGGCAGGCTTGGACTGCGGTGGCCGGGGTGTTTGGCAATGCGGCCAGCAACGGCATTGCCGGCGACGGGGTGGCGGTTGCGGCCCGGGCGACCTGGGCGCCAATCCAGGAGGAGCACGAGACCTTGCATATCGGGCTCGCAGGCATTTATCGACGCCGCTCCCGGAGTGACGGCGATTTCAGCTTCTCCACGCAGGCGGAAGCCTCCCTGTTTGCTCGCTCGTTCGTGGATACCGGCGACCTGCCCGACGTGGCGCGTGCGTCCCGAATTGGAGCTGAATTTGCCTATCGCAATGGCCCGTGGCTGCTCCAGGCCGAGTACATCCATGCCGAGACCGAGCAGTTCGCGGGCCCGAGCGGCACGCCACCGGTCCTCGGTTTCCAGGGCGGCTACGTCGAAGCAGGCCTGGTACTAAATGGAGAGGGCCGTGGTTACTCGCTAGTACCTCAGGGCGGCACGACCTATGCGACCTTCAAGGGCGTCTCGGTTCCGGATGCGCAGCGCGTCTCCCGGGGCGGGATCGGCGTCTTCGAGCTGGCCGCCCGCTACAGTGCCATCGACCTCGATGCCCGAGGGCTCCGAGGGGGCGCCGAGCAGGACGTTACCGTTGGACTGAGCTGGTACCCTGAGCCGAACCTACGCTTGATCGCGAACTACATCCATGGGCGTGTCCGGCCAGGCTATACCCAATCCGATGACCTTGGCCGCTCGCCCTTCTCGGTCGACACTGTTGTCACACGGCTGCAGATCTACTGGTAAGCGCCGTTCAGTCGGCACGGTCGCGATAGCCCCGTGGGTGCCAGGGCGGGTTTGAACCGAGCGCATTGGGAGAGGACAACCAATACAAACCTCGGTGTCAATGTCTTGGGTTAAAACTGTTCGAAGCCTGCACTTAACGCCGTAAACTTCGCGTTTGCTAAATATTTCGCCACATATCGGATCAATATCAACGCCACTGATACTAGCTATACAGTGGCAGACTTCAACAGCGATACTTAATATTAATCCATCCAGCAGGCGAATGCTTGATAAATGGCTGGCGAACCAAGGCGTATCCGATTAAACTGAAGGTTTCTACTTCGGGAAGACCCGAGTGTCTTGGTGACGGAAGGCTGATACCGATTTGACGGCTGGCTCTTTCCAGCCCTTCCGATGTCTTATCAAAATCAGCGGGCGAAGCGACAACGTCCGCTTCGACGCAACGCCCGCTTGG
>Ga0160429_1000676_pt1 | contig 24495 bp, 19 predicted proteins | sample SolpanmetagenomR_FD_108199 | JGI IMG/M metagenome (GOLD analysis project Ga0160429, IMG submission 108199) | Solar panel surface microbial communities from Lawrence Berkeley National Laboratory, California, USA - R | ecosystem: Engineered > Built environment > Solar panel > Unclassified ...
AGTTTTGCTTGCCATAATGCGTATGGCCATTTTTCTTGCCCTGTTCGCTTCCGCAATGACTACATTTCATTTTTTAAATAGTTTATAAACTGAAACTCCAGCATTACATTTTCTGGTCTACCCTAATTTTTAATGAAAAGAAATGCACGTTCTGCTCACCGCTGGCCCCACCTACGAGCCCCTCGACCCGGTGCGGTTTTTGGGCAACCGCTCGACGGGCAAAATGGGTTATGCCTTGGCCGCGGCCTTTGCGGAGGCGCAGGTAAAAGTGACGCTCATTAGTGGGCCGGTGCATTTGCCGCCGCCGGCTAGTCCCTTGGTGCGTACCGTGCTCGTCGAAACGGCCCAGCAGATGTACGCCGCGGCCGCGGCCGTCGCCCCACTCACCGATGGCTGGGTATTTGCCGCCGCGGTAGCCGATTACCGCCCGGCCACGGTGGCTGCCGAAAAGCTTAAGAAAGAAGGCGATACCCTCACGTTGGAGCTGGTGAAGAACGTGGATATCGCCGCTACGCTGGGCCAAACCAAGCGGGCTGAACAATTTGCGGTCGGTTTTGCGTTGGAGACTACGAATGAGCTGGCGCACGCCCAAGCCAAGCTGCATCGTAAAAAATTGGACCTGGTAGTCCTCAATTCCTTGCGCGATGCGGGCGCTGGCTTTGGCCACGATACCAATAAAGTATCGGTGCTCGACCGCGCCGGCCGGGTGCTTGATTTCGAGTTGCAGGCCAAAACTGAGCTGGCCCGAGTACTGGTCCGCCTTATTCTAACTCGTTTTTCTGCTGCGTATGCGTAAGATAGCCGCTACTCTTTTCTTGCTGCTTGGGCTGCTGGCTGGCCGCGCTAGCTGGGCCAACGAGTTGAACGCCCAGGTGACCATCACGACGGAAAACGTGACGATTACGGATCCCAGCCTGGTGCAATCCATGCAGTCGGCTATGGTAAACTTCCTGAATGATCGCACCTGGACCCGCCAAACTTACCGCGTTGGGGGCGGGGTTGATGAGCGTATTAATCTGCGCATGTTTGTCGGCATCACAGCCATCCCGCAAAATGGCACTTACCAGGCTACGATGCGCCTCGTAGCTACCCGGCCAATCTACGGCACTGCCTACGAAACCAACGTGCTGAGCATCAGTGACCGCAACTTCAATTTTAATTATACCCCTACCACGCCGTTCGACTTTTCGGCCAACAGCTTCGTGGGTAATTTAGCGTCGTTGCTGGGCTTTTACGCCTACTTAGTTATTGCCACCGATCAGGATACCTTTTCGCGGCTCGGCGGCTCGATTTATTACGACCAAGCGCGGATTATTTTGCAGTATTCAGCCAATCAATCCATCACGAATGAAAGTGACCCCGGCTGGACTGATGCCACATCGAGCAACCGCTATTGGTTGCTCAGCAATTTGACCGACCCGCAGCTGGAAGCTTTTCGCACTAGCCTCTACACTTATTACCGGCAGGGCATGGACATCTTTATTGAAAAGCCGGCGGATGCCCGGACCTCAATTTTGGCCGCCCTTAGTTCCATTCAAAAGGCCAATGCGGCCCGACCAAATACGCTGTTTGTACGAGATTTTTTTAATGCGAAGGCCGACGAAATTACTAATATATTCCGCACTGGTACCCAAGAGCAGAAGCAAAAGCTCGTGACGATGCTCAGCGATACTGACCCTGATAACCTGGCGAAATACCAGACTTTGATTAAACCTTAATTGCTAGCCTGTATTCCGCTGCTGGGGAGATGAATGCTCTTCCCGCTGGGCAGCGGTTAGCCATGGATAGTTACTCGTATGTTAGTCGATTTACGGATTCAGAATTACGCCCTTATCGAGCAGTTAGAGCTTCGGCCATCGCCGCTGCTCAATATTATTACTGGGGAAACTGGGGCGGGTAAGTCCATTATGCTGGGCGCCATTGGGCTGCTGCTGGGCAACCGGGCCGACTCGCGAATGCTGTTCAATACCGAGCGTAAGTGCGTGATTGAGGGGCAGTTCGATATCAAAAACTACCAGCTCCAGGACATCTTCGAATCGGAAGACCTGGACTACGACACGCAGTGCATCCTGCGGCGCGAAATCAGTCCTTCGGGCAAGTCGCGGGCGTTCGTCAACGATACGCCGGTGACGCTGGAAGCCCTGCGTAAGATTGGCGCCAACCTGATGGATATCCACTCGCAGCACGATACGCTGCTGCTGGGCGATGCCGTATTTCAGCTCAATCTGCTCGATCTTTATGCCAACCTCGTGCCCACGCGCACGCAGTACGGCAACGCCTACCGCCAGTATCGCAAGCTCGAAACTGACCTCAGGGCGCTCGAAGATCAGTCGGCCCAGGCCAGTAAAGAGTTGGATTACAATAGCTTCTTGCTGAGCGAGCTCGAAGAGGCCAGCCTCGATAAGGAAGACCAGGACGCCCTGGAACAGGAAGTAAAGCAGCTTGAGCACGCCGAGGAAATCAAGTATAAGCTGAGCCAGGCGCTGCACGGCCTGCGCGATAGCGAAAGCTGCGCCACCGGCACCATGAAGGAGGCCTCGACGCTGCTGGGCCAGGTGAGCGGCTACTCGGAGACGTTCCGCGACTTGCGTCAGCGCCTCGAAAGCTGCTTAATTGAGCTGCACGACATTGCCGACGAAGTCGAAACGGCCGAACGCCGCACGGAGGGCGACCCCGCGCGGGCCGAGGAGCTGCAAGCCCGCCTCACGGTGCTCTACAATTTGCAGCGTAAACACCAACGCCGCGACGTGGCCGGTCTGCTCGAAACCCGCGAAACTTTGCGCCAAAAAGTGGGGTCAGTCCTGAATCTGGATAAGGAAATCACGCGGTTTCGCAAAGACTCGGAGGCCGCGCTGAAGCAGGCCACCACGCAGGCCGCCAAACTCTCGGAAAGCCGCCGCAAGGCTTTTCCCAAGTTTGAGAAGGAGCTGAGCGCCTTGCTGGCCGACCTCGGCATGCCCCACGCGCGCATCGTGGTGGAGCACAAAGTCGGACCGCTTTCGGCCAGCGGCTCCGACGTGGTAAGCATTCTGTTTACGGCCAATAAAGGCGCGCAGCCCCAAACGCTAAGCAAGGCGGCTTCGGGCGGGGAGTTCTCGCGCTTGATGCTGTGCATCAAGTATATGCTGGCCGACAAAACGGCGCTGCCCACCATCGTTTTCGACGAAATCGATACGGGGATCAGCGGCGAAATAGCAGTGAAGGTGGGCCGCATGATGCAGCAAATGGCACACAAGCACCAGTTGGTGGCCATTTCGCACTTGCCGCAAATGGCGGCGGCCGGCGACACGCACTATTTCGTGTACAAGGAAGACCGCGCCGACCGCACGGTGAGCCGCATCCGGCAGCTTTCGGCCGAGGACCGCATCAAGGAAATCGCGCACATGATCGCGGGCGCCAAGCCCAGCGAGAACGCCCTGCAAAGCGCCCGCGAGCTGCTGGCGCTGCGCGGCGAGGTAGTAGCGGGGTGAAGCTATGCTAAGCAATTGGATTTCAAAGCCATGATGCAAGTGTCTGATTGGGGTGAGGTTGGCAATTCTATCCTCGGCCAGCGGCTTACTGCGGTACGCCGGGTAAAGCATGACGGGCTAATGTACTTTTGTGGGCTAACCTGACTATTCCTCATGTCCAGTAACCTTCTCGCCGGCAAAGTCGGCATCATCTCCGGTGCGCTCAATTCGCAATCCATTGCCTGGAAAGTGGCTCAGAAAGCCCACGAACAGGGCGCCCGCATCGTGCTCACCAACGCGCCGCTAGCCATGCGCATGGGCGAAATCAAGGCGCTGGCCGCCGAGATTGATGCCCCCATTATTCCGGCCGACGCTACGTCGATGGAGGAGCTGGGCACGCTGTTTACGGAGTCGCAAAACCACTTCGGCGGCAAAATCGACTTCCTGCTGCACTCGATTGGGATGAGCGCCAACATTCGCAAAAACAAGAGCTACGGCGACCTCGATTACAAATTCTTCCAGCAGACGCTGGACGTGTCGGCCCTTTCGCTGCACAAAATGCTCGCCGTGGCCGAAAAGCAGGATGCTTTTAACGAGTGGGGTAGCGTGGTGGCCCTCAGCTACATCGCGGCCCAGCGTGCCTTCCTCGACTACACCGATATGGCGCAGGCCAAGGCGGTGCTCGAAAGCATTGCCCGCAGCTACGGCCAGCGCCTGGGGCACCTCAAGAAAGTGCGCGTGAATACCATCTCGCAGTCGCCCACCAAAACCACTGCCGGCGCGGGCATCAGCGGCTTCAACGCATTTTACGAGTACGCCCAGAAGATGTCGCCGCTCGGCAACGCCCCGGCCGAAGCGTGCGCCGACTACTGCGTATCGCTCTTCTCGGACCTGACGCGCTACGTAACCATGCAAAACCTGATGCACGACGGCGGCTTCAGCAGCACGGGCATCTCGCAAGAGTTGGCCGACCTGATGGAGAAGGCGAGCGAATAAGCATCTTCTATCAAAAAAACAAAAGCTTGGCTATTGTAGCCAAGCTTTTGTTTTTAATAGCCACTGATAATCAGTAGGCTAAATAATCACTTCGTGCCCGGTACGGAGAGTATCTCGCCCAGGGGCAGTGGGTCGCCAAAGACGGGTGCGCCATCGGCGGCGAAGGTGAAGGGCTGCATGCGCGGGCTGCGTTCACGGCCGCAGCCCTGGCCCGGCTCGGCATTGGCGTGGTAGAGAATCCAGTGCTGCTTGCCGTTGGGCGAATCGAAAAAGCTGTTGTGGCCGGCTGCGTAGGTGCCTTTCACGTTCTGGGCCCGGAACACGGGCTGGGGTTCCTTGTGCCAGGAGGCGGGGTTGAGCAAGTCAGCCCCTGGCTCGGCCCACACTAGGCCCAGGGTATAAAAATCGGTCCAGCAGCCACTGGCAGAGTATACTACGTTCACCCGGCCGTTGGGGCTAGCCAGAAACTGCGGGCCTTCATTGACCAGCACTACGGCCGGCTCGCCGGGCGCAAAGCGAGGCAGTAGCCCGTGCTGCTCCCAGCCAAAGCGCGGGTCAGAGATGCGCACGCGCGGGCCGCTGATGGTCCAGGGGTTGCTCAGGCGGGCCAGGTAGATGTCCTGGCGGCCGTTGTCATCGCCCTCCCAGCCCGACCAAATAGCGTAGAGCTGGCCCTGGTTTTCGAATACCGACCCATCGATGGCCCATTTATCGCCGGGAGTTTTCAATTCACCTTTCAGCGTCCACTTGCCGGTAGTGGGATCAGGCGCGGGATTTTCGAGCACGTAAAGGCGGTGGTCATTATTGCTGCCCCCGTCGGCAGCGAAGTACACGTACCACTTACCCGCCAAAAAGTGCAGCTCGGGCGCCCAAATATCCTTGGAGTACGGGCCGGTGGCGGGGGGCGTCCAGATGGTCACTTTTTCGGCCTTATCAAGCTGCGCAAGGTTGGCAGTTTTCCGGATGCTCAGGTCGCGCCCGGTAGTATGCATATAATAATAACTGCCCGCGTGGTAAATGGTCCATGGGTCGGCCCCAGCGGGCAGCAACGGGTTGGTAAAGGTGGCCTGACCCCAAGCTGAGCTGGTGGCCACAAGTAGTGTCAATAGCAAGCGTAGAAAGCGCATGAGTGAAGAGAAGGGATGGGAGGATAATGTTCTCAAAACTAATAGAAACGAGTAAGCCAGGTCGTGAAACCTGGCTTACTCGTTTCCAACTTCTATCTTCTAGGCCGGTACTGGTGCACCGGCTGAGGGAGCGTCACCTTCGGGACTAGGGCTGCCGTGCTCCTCGTCGGGCTTGTAGTTTTTTTCTAACTCAGCCAGCTTTTCCTTGCCGTAGGCAAAGCGCGTGATGATGACGTAAAGCACTGGCACGATGAAAATACCCAGGCCCGTGGCCGCCAGCATGCCGCCGAGTACTGTCCAGCCCAGCGTTTGGCGGCTTTGGGCGCCGGCGCCGGAGGCAAACACCAGCGGCAGGATACCCAGGATGAAGGCCAGCGACGTCATGATAATGGGGCGCAGGCGCTGGCGCACGGCGTCGAGCGTGGCCTCGACCAGCGGCATCCCCTTATCTACCCGCTCCTTGGCAAACTCGACAATCAGAATGGCGTTTTTGGCCGATAAACCGATGAGCGTAATCATCCCGATTTGGGCGTACACGTTGTTGGTAAGCTTGGGCAGGAAAAACAGCGCCAGAATGGCCCCGAAGATGCCCACCGGCACGGCCAGCAGCACCGAGAACGGCACCGACCAGCTTTCGTAAAGCGCGGCCAGAAACAGGAACACGAAGATGATGGACAGCGCGAAGATGTAAATCGTTTGCCCCCCGGCTAGCAACTCTTCGCGGCTCAGGCCCGAAAACTCGAAGCCGTAGCCCTGGGGCAAGGTTTGGGCCGCCGTTTCTTGCAGGGCCTTGATGGCGTCGCCCGAGCTGTAGCCCGCGGCGGGGTTGCCGTTGACTTCGGCCGAGCGGAACAGGTTGTAGTGCGAGATGAGCGGCGCGCTCTCGTTGCGCTGGTAGGTGGTGAGCGTACTGAGCGGCACCATGCCGCCGGCGCTGTTGCGCACGTAGTACTGGCCGAGGTCGGAGATGTCGCCGCGGTACGACGAGTCGGCCTGCGCCACTACCCGGAACGTGCGGCCGTAGAGCGTAAAGTCGTTGATGTAGGCACTGCCCAGGTAAGTCCGCATGGCGTTGCCGATGTCGGCAATTGATACGCCCAGCTTCTTGGCTTTGCTGCGGTCGATGTCGAGCTTGTAGCCCGGCGTGCTAGCGGTAAAGAACGAGAAGCCCGAGGCAATTTCGGGCCGCTTGCGAATGGCGGCCAGGAACTTCTGGAGATTGGCGTCGAAAACCTTGATGTCGCCCCCAGCTTCGCGTTCCTGAAAAATAAACGAGAAGCCGCCCGTATTACCCAGGCCCGGGATGGCCGGCGGCGAGATAACCACCGTCGTAGCTTCCTTAAAGCGGGCCATGCGCTGCTGCACGCTAGCCATGAGGCCTTGCAATTGCAGCTCCTTGGCCTCGCGGTCTTCCCAAGGCTCAAGCTGGCAGAAAATGGTGCCCGAGTTCGATTTAGAAGAGAAGTTAACGGCGTTCAGGCCGCCCAGCGCGGCGTAGTGCGCGATACCTTTGGTCTTGCTCAGCTCCTTCATCATCTCCTGAAGAGTAGCCACGGTGCGGCCCGTAGAAGCGCCTTCGGGGAGGTTGAAGGTGACGATAATCCGGCCTTCATCCTCAGTAGGCAAAAAGCCGCTGGGCTTGCTGCGGAACAACAGGCCGGCGCCGACCAGCACGCAAACCAGGATGATAACTACGAAGCGCGAGTGCTTGATGCCGCGCTGCACGCCATTGCCATACTTCTCGGTGACGCGCCCAAACCAGTCGTTGAATTTTTTAAACAGCTTGTTCAGGATGCCTTTCGGCGCTTCGTCTTTATCGTGCTCAACGTGGGGCTTGAGCAGCAGCGTGCACAAGGCCGGCGTGAGGGATAGGGCGACGAAAGCCGAAATCAGCACCGAAATGGCGATGGTGATGGCAAACTGCTGGTAAAGCCGCCCCGTGATGCCTGGAATAAAGCCCACCGGCACGAATACCGCCGCCAGAATAAGCGCAATGGCAATAACCGGCGCCGATATCTCGCGCATGGCTGCCAGCGTGGCATCGACGGGGCTCATCTTGTGCTCGTTGATGTTTACTTCGACGGCCTCGACCACCACGATGGCATCGTCGACCACGATGCCGATGGCCAGCACGAAGCCGAAGAGCGTCAGCGTATTAATGGTAAAGCCCAGCGGGATGAACGCGATGAACGTGCCCACGATCGACACCGGAATAGCGAGCACCGGAATGAGCGTCGAGCGCCAGTTTTGGAGGAAGACGAACACCACCACGATCACCAGCAGCAGGGCCTCGACCAGCGTGTGCACCACCTCTTCGATCGACACCTGTACCACGCTCGCCGACTCAAATGGCACGATGTAATCGAGGTCGGCCGGAAACTGCTTCTTGAGGTTGTTCATGGTGGCCAGCACGTTCTCGTAAGTGGCGAGAGCGTTGGCGCCCGGAGCCTGGTAGACAAGCAAATAAGCGGCCCGCTTGCCGTCCACAAACGAGTTGTTGGCGTAGTTAAACTTGCCCAGCTCCAGGCGGGCCACATCCTTGAGATACACTAGCGAGCCGTCGTCGGGCCGGGTTTTCACGATGACGTTGCCAAACTGCTCGATCGTGGCCAGGCGGCCCTGCACCGTCACGATGTACTCAAACGGCTGCCCGGTCTGGGCCGGCGGCGCGCCGATCGAGCCCGCCGCAATCTGCGCGTTCTGCTCATTGAGCGCCGCCTGAATGTCGCCGGCCGTCACGCCGAGCGCCGCCAGCTTATCGGGCTTGAGCCAGATGCGCATCGAAAAGTCGTCGGCGCGCGACACAATGTCGCCTACGCCCTTGGTACGCAACAGCGCGTCGCGGATAAAAACGTTGGCGTAGTTGTCGAGAAAAGTCGTGTTGTGGCTGCCTTTGGGGGCGTACATGGCCACCAGCATCAGAATGCTCGGGTTGCGCTTACGCACCGTCAGGCCCAGGCGCTGCACTTCCTGGGGCAGGGTAGGTAGGGCGATGCCCACGCGGTTTTGCACGTCGAGCGACGCGATGTTGATGTCGGTGCCTACTTCGAAGTTCACCGTCATGCTCATCTGCCCGTTGCTGGTGCTGTTGCTCTGCAAGTAGGTCATGCCGGGCGTACCATTTACTTGCACTTCCACGGGCGTGGCCACGGTTTGCTCCACGGTTTGGGCGTCGGCCCCGATGTAGGTGCCCGTCACCGACACCGTCGGCGGCGTAATCTCAGGGTACTGCCCAACGGGCAAGCTGAGCATGGCTAGCACGCCCACCAGCACGATCACCAGCGAGGCGACAATGGCGGTGACGGGCCGGCGAATAAAGGTTTCTGCAATCATAGGTTAGTTAGCTCTTAGCCACTAGCTGCTAGCTACTAGCTAAAGTTGGGCGGTTATGCTGAGCAAAGCGAAGCCTCTCACTCTGTTGCTACAGGACGGAACGCTCGCCGCCCGCGGAATGCTCTGCCTGGCTCAGCACGACCGTCTGGTAAATTATTTGGCAGCGGGCCCGCCGGCTACCGGGCCCGCCGGGGCGGCTACGGCTGCGCCGGGCGCACTGATTTGAATTTTGCCGCCGTCGCGCAGTTTCTGCACGCCGTCGGTCACGATTTTATCACCCTGCTTGATGCCGCTCAGCACCACTATCTGGTCGCGCAGGCGCGGGCCGAGCTGCACTTTCTGCTGCTTGGCGCTGTCGCCGTAGGCTACGTACACGAAGTTTTCGCCCATCTGCTCCACAATGGCCTTGTTGGGAATCACCAGGTGGTTGCCCGATTGGGTATTCAGCACTTTGAGCACGCCGCTGAGGCCGTCTTTCAGCTGGCGCTGGGGATTGGCAAACTGCACCCGCACCGTAATGGTACCAGTTTGAGCGTCTACCCCGCGGTCAATGGTTTGAATCTTACCGGGTTGCGGATAAGGCTGGCCGTTGGGCAACACGAAGCGCAGGGTCGAATCGCCCTGGCCAGCCGGCTTGCTTTGCAGCGCCACGAAGCGCGAAATGTCGGTTTCATTCACCGCGAAGTCTACCGCAATCGGGGTTTCCGAAGAAATCGTGTTCAGGACCGTTGTGCCAGCGCTCACCTGTGTACCAAGCCGCACCTGCGAAATGCCGATGCGCCCCGTAAACGGCGCCTTAATGGTAGCAAACGCCAGATTGGTGCGGGCGATGTTGACGGCGGCCACGGCTGAGGCTACCTGGCTGCGAGCCGTGGAAGCACTCGTGACGGCGTTTTCGGCTAGCTGGCGCGCCACGGCATCTTGCTGAAGCAGGCGCTGGTAGCGGGTTTGGTTCACCTCGGCGTTTTGGGCCGTGGCCTGGGAGCTTCGCAGGTTGGCTAAGGCTTGCTGATAAGCGGCCTCATACTGGCGCTTATCAATCTCATACAGCACCTTGCCGGCCGGTACGAGGTCGCCTTCCTGAAAATTCAGGCTTGTGATAAAGCCCGTCACCTGCGAGCGCAGCTCCACGCTCTTGAGCGCCACCACTGTAGCAGGATACTGGTCGTAGTACACGGCATCGGTGGTTTGGGCGGCCACCACGCTCACGGCCGTGGGCGGCGGAGCGGCGTTTTTCTTGTCTTCTTTTTTGCCGCACGAGGTTCCGGCTGCTAGGCCCAGAATGGCGCACAGGGCCAGATACTTAGTAGTCATTGAGCGAAATGCAGTACGCGGAAAAAATTAATAATTGGTGGGCAGCGTGCCCAGCGTACGCAGGAGCTCCACTTTACTGGTAAGCACCTGAAAGAGCGCGCTGTAGTAGTTGAGCTGCGAGGTGCGCAACGTAGTCTGGGCCACCAGTAAGTCGAGGTAGGCCTTGATGCCTTCGCGGTACTGCAAGTCCACGACGTGGTACACCTGGCGCGAGAGGTCGAGGTTTTGGCGGCTCTGCACGTAGGCCTCAAAATACCCCTTGTAGTTGGCCAGGGCAGTTGCGTTTTCGGTCGTCACCTGGTTGCGGATGTTCAGTAGGTCCTGGTCTACGCGCTGGTCTTGCAGCCGCGCCAGGCGCAGGTTTTGGGTGCGCCGAAAGCCCGTAAACAGCGGCAGCGCGAACTGCATACCCAGGTAGGAGTTGGGGAAGCGCTGCTGGTACTGGTCGCGCACGCTATTGGCCTGATACACCGAGTTGTAGTTGCCAAACGCCGACACCGACGGCAGGAAGCCCAGCCGGTAGTAGTCAACGGTAGTGCCTTGCAGCGACTTTTGCGTCAATACCTGCTGATATTCAATACGATTGGCTGGGTCGAGCTGGGACAGGGTATCGACTATCGCCTCCCGCTCCAGCTGAAGCGTATCGTACTGGAGCTGCACCAGCCTGGTCGCCGGAAAGCCCATAAGCTGCTGCAAGTAAGCCGTGTTGGCATTCACTGCTTCGAGCGACTGCTTGCGGCTGGCCTTCGAATTATTAAGCGAAATCTGGGCCTGTAAAAAGTCCGTTTTGTCCACAACGCCCGCGTCGTAGCGGTTGCGGGCATCGGCGTAGTTGCGCGACAGGCGCCGAATATCCTCGTCAAACACGGCTGCCTGGCGCTGCGACAGCAGCACGCTGTAGAAGGCCTTGCTGACGTCCGATACGGTCGCGATTTTTAGGTTTGCCGTATTCTGGCCCGCTGCCAGGCGGTTGTAGCGCACTTGGCGGGCGGCCAGCCGCACGTCATTGTTGTAGATAACCTGCGTGCCGCTCAACCCCAGCGTCGTGACGTTCTGCACGCCCAGTTGGCGCGGGGTAGAGATGCCCGTGGTAGGGTCGGGAAAGACGGTAAAAGGCAGCCCAAAGTAGTGCTGGGCCACGCCCGTGATGCCTACTTGCGGCAGCCAGGCGGCCAGCGCCACACGGTTGCCCGCATCCGTAATGCCCTCGTCGAGGCGCGCCTGGCGCACTAGGGGCTGGTAGGCCACCGCGTAGCTCAGGCACTGCTGTAAGGTAAGGGGGGCGGCGGGCGGTGGGGGCGGAGTATCGGGAAGATTTTGGCCCCGGCCCCAGCCCGGCCCCAGTAAAAAAGTCGCAAGCAGGACCCATAGGCGGCCCCGCGCTGCGTGGTATAGGATGTTCATAAGCCACAATAACCGTACAGTGCCGACAAAGGTTATCGGCAATTGGCTCGCCAACAGGCCACAGCTTGCCCAGCGGACCAGCGCTGCTTAAGGTAATAACTCAATAAAAAACCCGACCAAAAGGTCGGGTTTTCACTAAAAAATATGCCTGGTACGAGCTACCGGGCACTTTCATTGCCATCTACTGGCTCTCCCTGTTTATGCATTTGGGCCGCCAAAATGCTATCGGGCAACACATTGCTGATGGCCGCCTGCACCTTGTTCATAAAGCCAGACACCACTTTGTCTTTGCCGGCCAGCAGGGCTTCGTAGCCGTCTTTGGCTACGGCAGCCGGGTCAGCTTTGGAGCCTTCGGCCACTATCTTGGCGCGCTCCATGTCGGCCTTGTGGAAGAAGTCAGTGTCCGTGACGCCCGGCTCCAGAATGGTGATGGTGACGCCGCTGTCCTTAGTTTCTTCCCGCACCGCTTCGGTAAAGGAGGTTACGAAGGCTTTGGTGCCGTGGTACACGGCTTGCAGCGGGCCGGGAATCTCGGCGCCCAGGCTCGACACTTGCAGAACCTTGCCTTCCTTGCGCGCTACCATTTCCTGCAAAAACAGCTTGGTGAACGTCACGTAAGCGCCGATGTTGAGTTGAATAATGTCCAGCTCGCGGTTGATGTCGGTGGTTGTAAACTGACCGTATTGGCCCTGGCCGGCGTCGTTCACCAGCACGTCGATCTGGGTGCCGGTGGCTTTGATTTGGTCGTAGACTTCAAACGGAGACTGACGCTGGAACAAGTCCTTGGCGATGGTCGTGACTTCGATGCCGTACTGCTGCTGAAGCTCGCTGGCCGTTTGGGTCAGCTCGTCCTGGCTGCGCGCCACGATAAAGAGGTTGTATTTATCCTGCGCGAAAAGCTTGGCTAGCTCGCGGCCGATACCGCTGGTAGCGCCCGTAATAAGCGCAGTTTTCTGTTGGTTTGCCATGATGGGCCGTGTTTAAAGCAAGTGGAAGAGGTTTTCTTAACGATGCCCCTCCGCCGGCGGTTATAGCCCAGGTTAGCAGAATGCCCTTAATTGCTGTCGCCAAGCCCAACGCAACGCCCGCCTCGCTGCCCGCGTCCTTGCGCTTCACTGCTGCTCTCTTTCGCCAAACCCAACGCTTCTGTCTGGATGCAAAAACTTTTTTTCAACCTAGCCGCCACTAGCCTGCTCGCCGTGCCGGCGCTGGCCCAACCGAAGGGAGGCGTAAGCCAAACTGCCGAAAAGTTCAATCCCGCCGCCCTGGCTATAATCAAGGACGAGGGCCTGAACCGCTCGAAAGTAATGGAAACCGCTTTTTACCTCACCGACGTGTGCGGCCCGCGCCTGGCGGGCTCCGACGGCCTGGCTCGCGCCAATGCCTGGACCAAAAAGCGCCTCACCGACTACGGGCTGGTGAATGCCAACGTAGAAGCCTGGGGCGACTTTGGCCGCGGCTGGGACATCGACAAAAGCTACGTGGCCATGACGGCTCCGTACTACCACGCCATGATTGGCGTACCCAAGGCCTGGACGCCCAGCACTGCCGGCAGCTTGCGCAAGCAAGTAGCCTACGTGAATGTGAAAACCGAAGCCGACCTGCCCAAGTACCAGGGCCAGCTGCGCGATAAAATCGTGGTGCTGCCCGTAGCTAGCCTGCCCCAGCTCAACTTCGAGCCCGACGCCAAGCGCCTCAGTGCCGACGACTTACAAAAAATGGCCGACGCGCCCGCCGGGGGCGCACCTACGGCGGCCAACCGCCCCGCCGACCCCGACCCCGAGGCCCGTCGCGCGGCCCTGCTGGCCGCCCGCGAGCTGCGCCAGAAAATCACCGATATGCTTTTGGCCGAAGGCGCCGCCGCCGTGCTCAGCCCCGGCCGGGGCACCGACGGCACGGTGTTTACGACCAATGGCGCGCCCTACGCTGCCGACGCTAAGCCGACACTGCCCGAGCTGGAAATGTCGACGGAGGATCAGCTCCGCCTGATTCGCCTCGTGGAAGCCGGCATTCCGGTAGAAGTGGAGCTGGAAACCAAAACCCACTTCCAGACGCAGGACCTGAAAGGCTACAACGTGGTGGCCGAAATTCCCGGAACCGACAAGAAGCTAAAAAGCGAAGTAGTGATGCTCGGCGGGCACCTCGACTCGTGGCACGCCGCCACCGGCGCCACCGACAACGCCGCCGGCGTAGCCGTGATGATGGAAGCCGTGCGCATCCTGAAAGCCAGTGGCCTGAAGCCGCGCCGCACCATCCGCATTGCTCTCTGGGGCGAGGAGGAAGAGGGTTTGCACGGCTCGCGCAACTACGTCAAAAACCACTTTGCCGACCCCGCTACCATGCAGCTCAAGCCCGACCACGAGAAGCTGGCCGCGTACTTCAACCTCGACAATGGGGCGGGCAAAATCCGGGGCATCTACGCCCAGAGCAACGAGGCCGTGAAGCCCATCTTCACCGCCTGGCTGGCTCCCTTCGCCGATATGGGCGCCACCACCGTGACGCTGCGCAACACCGGCAGCACCGACCACATTGCCTTCGACGCCGTGGGCTTGCCGGGCTTCCAGTTTATTCAGGATGGCCTCGATTACTTCTCCCGTACGCACCACTCCAACCAGGATACCTACGACCGCCTGGTGCCCGACGACCTCAAGCAAGCCTCGGTGATAGTGGCTTCCTTCGTCTACAATGCCGCCATGCGCGACCAAAAGCTGCCCCGCAAGCCGCTGCCCGCCGCGGTAAAGCCGAAGTAAGGGAAGTTAGAAATGTAAATTAGCGCCCCGTTGAGCCTAGCTCGATAGGGCGCTTTTTAGTTAGTGACAATCACCCGTCATGCTGACGAAGGAAGCATGATGGGTGATTGGTAGAGGTGATAATAGTAAGCTCCTCCGAAACGCGCCGGCGCAAATCCGCGTCTTTACTGCGCGTCAATTTCTGCTAAGTCCTTTATGCAAACCCCCACCATCGGTCAGCCCCGCAGCCGCGTCGACGGCCGCCAGAAAGTAACCGGGCAGGCCCGCTACGCCGCCGAGCATGCGGTGGCCGGCTGCGTGCACGGCGTGTTGGTAACCAGCACCATCGCTGCCGGCCGCATCACTCACCTCGATAGTCAGGCGGCGGCCAATGCGCTGGGCGTGCTGGCCATCGTCTCACACCTGAACTCGCCCAAGGTGCCGGGCTACGCAAACCCCCAGCCCGACTCGCGGGTGGAAGGCCAGCAGCTGCGCGTGTTTTTTGATGATAAAATTCACTTCAGCAACCAGCCGGTGGCGCTCGTCGTCGCCGCCACGCTGGAGCAGGCGCGGTACGCCGCTACCCTGGTGCGCGTGGCCTACGAGCACACGGCGCCGCAAACCGATATTGTACGGAATCTAGCTGCTAGCTATAAGCCCAAAAAGGAGAAAGACTACCTGCGCGGCCAGCCCCAGGCCTACAAAACGGCCCCCGTGCAACTAGCGTACGAGTACCAGACGCCGCTGCAAGTGCACAACCCCATGGAAATGCACGCCGCCATCGCCGAGTGGCAGGGCGACCAATTGACGGTGTGGAACAAAACTCAGGCCCCCACGCTGGCCCAGAAGGACTTGATGCAGCTCTGGAACTTGCCCAAGGAGAGCGTACACGTGCATTCGCCGTTCGTAGGCGGTGCGTTTGGGGGCGCGTCGCGCATTTGGCCACCCCAGATGGCGGCTATTTTGGGGGCGAAAGTGGTGGGCCGGCCGGTGAAGGTGATGAACGAGCGCGAGCAGGAATTCAATATGGTGGGCTACCGGCCGCGCTCGGTGCAGCGCGTGGCGCTGGGCGCGCAGGCCGACGGTACGCTGGTGGGCATCGCGCACGAAGCCTTCGGAGCCACCTCGCGCTACGAAGAGTTTACCGAGCGCATTCTGCATCCCACCAGGTCGGGCTACCGCTGCCCCAATGCCGACCTGACCTACCACCTCGTGCCGCTCGATATGAGCACGCCCGCCTGGACGCGCGGCCCCGGCGAAACCACTGGCTCTTTCGCCATTGAGTCGGCCATGGATGAGCTAGCCTACGCTCTCCATATGGATCCGCTGGCCCTGCGTCTCAAGAACTTCGCCGAGGTTGACCCCCACGGCGACAAGCCCTGGAGCAGCAACTACCTGCGCGAGTGCTACGCCCAAGGCGCCGAGAAATTTAACTGGAACCAGCGTAACCCAACCCCCGGCGCCACCCGCGACGGCGACTGGCTCGTGGGCCAGGGCATGGCCATGGGTATCTACCACGCTTCGCGCGCCAAGGCCAGCGCCCGCGCCCGCCTGCTGCCCGACGGCACCTTGCTAGTGCAAAGCGCCACCGCTGACGTGGGCCCCGGCACTGCCACCGTCATGACCCAAATCGCGGCCGACGCCAGCGGCATTGCGCCCGAAAATATCCGCTTCGAGCTGGGCGATGCGGCACTGCCGCCTGCGCCGGGCCAGTTTGGCTCGCACACCGTGGCCTCGGTGGGCGCGGCCGTGCACGATACCTGCGTGACGCTCAAGCAGCAGCTGGTTAACCTGGCCTTTAGTACGCCCGGCTCGCCCTTTGCCCACGCGAAGCTAACCGACCTGGTGGCCGACGGTGGCACCGTGCACCTGGCTAGCCACCCGGCCACTAGCCTCAGCTACGGCGATGTGCTGCGCCAGGCCGGCCAGCCCGCGTTCGAAGTCACCCACGAGTCGCCCGAAGTACCGGAGCAAGGCCCCAAGTCGGGCCAGTCGTTTGGCGCCTGCTTTGTGGAAGTGCGGGTGCACTCCCACACCCGTGAGGTGCGCGTGAGCCGCATGGTATCGGCCATCGACGCGGGCCGCATCATGAACCACAAAACCGCCCGCAGCCAGGTATACGGCGCCCTCACCTGGGGCCTGGGCCTCGCTCTGATGGAAGAAGCAGTGCTCGACCACCGCTTCGGCCGCATCACCAACCACGACCTGGCCAATTACCACGTGCCCGTCAACGCCGATATACCCCTGCAAGTCGACGTCATTTTCATCGATAAGCCTGATACTTACCTCGACCCAATGGGTGCCAAAGGCCTGGGTGAAATCGGCATCGTCGGCGTTAGCGCCGCCATTGCCAACGCCGTGTACCACGCCACCGGCAAGCGCGTAAGGGACTTGCCCATTACGCCGGATAAACTGCTGTAATAGGCAGATATTATGGCAGCAATTTCTCGCTTTTCATTATTTCGACCGCTTTAGCGCTCTCCTCTGGCCCACCACTAAGGGAACCTGGCAGCATAATTAAGCGCTTCTTGACCTTGCCGTTTTCCTGAAAAAATACTTCGAATCTTGATCGCGTTAATCCAGGTATAGATTTCTTGAAAACTACCTTCTGAATAGCATTGCGATTAATAACGGGGGTAGCGGAATTATCAAGGCTAGTGATTACCCCATAAATTAGCCAACTCCCTACTGCAACAGAAAAAGCGGCAAATGCTTTCTCTCCCATTACAAAACTGTTATAGGCTGAATAAAAGAAAGAGAAAGCTATTAAGGTGTACAATATAAGCGGACGGACTAAACTGCCGCCTACTGTAATTTTTGCAGCTTCACCTACAAAGCCTTTGCGGGTTAACAAGATTCTGTCTGGTAGCACATGACAAAAGCCCGTCTTAGTCTGGAATGATTTATTTGGTTGCATTACTAAAAAACAACTATCCCAACTTCTCTTTAAACAACCGCAACGTCCGTCCCCAAGCCAGCTTGGCCGCTTCGGCATTATAGCGTGCCGGCGAGGTGTCGTTGTTAAAGGCGTGGTTAACGCCTTCGTACACAAATAGCTCGTAGGGAATATGCGCGGCTTTCAGGGCGGCTTCGTAGGCCGGGATGCCAGCGTTTATGCGTTGGTCGAGGCCCGCGTAATGCAGCATGACGTTGGCTTTTATCAGGGGCACGTCTTCGGCTGGGGGCTGCTGGCCGTAGTAGGCCACGGCCGCGTTGAGCTGGGGATCGTGCACCGCCAGCTGGTTGGCTAGCCCGCCGCCCCAGCAGAAACCCACGCAGCCGGTGCGGCCGGCGCATTCGGGCCGGGCCCGCAGGTAGGTGAGGGCAGCGAGGTAGTTATGCAGGTTTTTCTGCGGGTCGAGCTGGCTAATTAGCTCGCGGCCCTTATCCTCATCGGCGGGCGTGCCGCCGACCACCGACAGGGCATCGACGCCCAGCACTAGGTAGCCGGCCTGCGCCACACGGCGCGTTACATCCTTGATGTGCGGCGTCAGGCCGCGGTTTTCGTGGATGACGACCACCGCCCCCCGCTTTTTCTTACCCTTGGCGTGCACCAGATAGCCACTTACAGTGGCGCCGTCGCCGGGCCAGGTTACGGTTTCCTCCATCAGGTCGTCGGCTAGCGTCGTGGTGGTAGCGGCCTGGGCGTAGCCGGGCTCCAGCAGCGCGAGGGCCGCGGCGGCGAGCGCCGTGCCCCCGGCCAGGGCAGCCAGCCGGTCCAGAAACTCCTTGCGCGACAGCGGGCGGTGGGTGTACTCGTCGAAGAGATTAATAATGCGCTGATCCATAGGGAAGCTGACCTGAAAAGCGGAGTGAGCATGCGAAAGTAAGCCTCATACTGTCCTGCGCGCCTGGTGCCCGATTCCCGGGTTGGGTTTGGGGCATAGTAAGCGCTTGCTTGCCAGGCGTTCCCGGGCTCGCCGCCTAAAATTCCACCAGGAGACGGTATAAATACTGATTTTGAAAGCTGGGTATTTATACGCTATAAATACCCAAAAGCGCGCCGTTACTTCGCCCCCGCAATATGCTCCCGTGGGTCAGCCGTTGCATTGCTCTTCCTTTAAGTCTTCTATGAAACAAGCCTAGCTATCCCTTTTAACCAGCCTCGTGTTTGAGAGGCTGCGTTGGTATTCGGGCTGAGTACGTAAATAGCCAGCTCGTTCCCTTAATAGCCTTATCCTACTCCGAGGAGCCCTGCGTGGGTGCTGACTGGAGAATGGATAAGGTTATTTTCTTGGGGCTTATTGATAAATGATTGGCTGGTGGATGTTAATGCTTGCCAGCGCCGGCGAGCAGCGCGCCGAGTTGCTGGGCCAGTACGGGCACGCTCAGGCCACCCATCACCAGCACCACTACCCAGCCGGCGGCCAGCATCCAGCGGGGGTGTTGGTAGCCGCGTATCAGGCGCTGGTTGGTGGCCGCCACCAACACAATGCCCAGCGCCACGGGCAAAATCAGCCCGTTGATGGCCCCGGCTACTACCAGCAGCTGCGCCGGCTTGCCCACAGCCACGAAGACGGCGGTCGATAGCACGATGAAGACCGAGATGCACACCCGCTCGTGGCGCGCAAATACCGGGTGGAACGTCTTGAAAAAAGAAACCGACGTGTACGCCGCGCCCACTACCGAGGAAATGGCCGCGCTCCACAGAATAATTCCAAAAATGCGGAAGCCCACTTCACCCGCTGCCGACCGGAAGACGCCGGCCGCCGGGTTATCGGCAGTGAGCACTGCGCCGTGGCTCAGCACGCCCACAATGGCCAGGAAGAGCACAAAGCGCATAACCGTGGAAATAACGATGCCACTCACGGCGCTGCGCGTCACCGCGGCCTGCTGCCCCACGCCCTTAATACCCGCGTCGAGTAGCCGATGGGCTCCCGAAAAAGTGATGTAGCCGCCCACCGTGCCGCCCACAATCGTGACGATGGCCGCCGCGCTGATTTTGGCCGGTAGCAGCGTGTGGTGCAGGGCCTGGAGCAGGGGAGGATGTGCGCTAAACGCAATGCCCAGCATGAGCAGAATCTTGACCGTGCCCAGCACTTTGGTGAAGCCGTCGAGCATTTTCCCAATTTCGCGCACCCAAAACAATACCAGCGCTACCCCGCAGCTGACGACGGCGCCCTGCTCGAAAGAGAGGCCCGTGAGCACGTTCAGCCCCAGCCCGCAGCCGGCAATGTTGCCGATATTGAAGGCAAAGCCCCCCAGAATAACCATGGCTGCTAGGAAATAGCCCAGCCCCGGCAGGAGCTGGTTGGCTAGGTCCTGGGCGCGCAACTCGCTCACCGTGAGAATGCGCCAGGTGTTGAGCTGCGCGCCCACGTCGAGCACCACCGACACCAGAATCACGAAGCCGAAGCTGGTGAGCAGCTGCTGAGTAAAGACGGTAGTCTGCGTCAGAAAGCCCGGCCCAATCGAGGAGTTGGCCATCAAAAAGGCGGCGCCCAGGCTAGCTCCGCCCGCCCACTGCCAGGGTTTGGCTTTCATCGGCGAGCCACAAAATCGGCCTGCACGCGCACCCCTGCCTCCCGCAAAGCGCTGCGGAGGCGCTGGGCAAATTCCAGCGCGTGCGCCCCGTCGCCGTGCAGGCAAATGGTATCGGCCCGAATCGCTACCTCCGGGCCCTGCTGGGTGCGCACTCGCCCGTGCTGCACCATGCCCAGCACCTGCGTCAGCGCCGCGTCGGCGTCGGTGATGAGGGCGTCGGGCTGGCGGCGCGGGGTGAGCGTACCGTTGGCCTGGTACGTGCGGTCGGCAAATACCTCGTGGGCCGTGCGCAGGCCCCGCTTTTCGCCAGCTTTCGTCAATTCGCTGTTGGCCAGGCCGTAGAGCACCAGCTCGGGCTGCGTGCGGTATACGGCCTCGGCAATGGCCTCGGCAAGCGCCGGGTTGGTAGCGGCCATGTTGTAGAGCGCGCCGTGGGGCTTGAGGTGATGCAGCTGGCCACCTTCGGCGCGCACCACGGCAGCTAGCGCCCCGAGCTGATACACCACCATATCAAACGCTTCTTCGGCCGAAATATCCATAGTGCGCCGCCCAAAACCTACCAAGTCGGGTAAGCCCGGGTGTACCCCAAGGGCCACGTGGTGGCTGAGGGCCGCGCGCACGGTTTGCTTCATCACGGTGGGGTCGCCGGCGTGGAAGCCGCAGGCAATGTTGGCCGAGGTGACGAAGGGCAGAATGGCGGCATCCTGGCCCAGCGTCCAGGCACCGAAGCTCTCGCCCAGGTCGCAGTTCAGGTCGACGGAAAGCGTACTCATGCAAAAAGAGTTTTTAAGTAGATAGCGCGCGGCAAGGCCCGCAGGCGGCGTTCGTGCGCAAGGTACAGCGCCTGCGCCTCGGCCAGCGTCACTTCCCCAAACCGGCAGCGCTGCCCCGGTCGCAGCTGCGCCAGCGCCGAAAAATCGGCCGTAATAACCTGTGCCAGCCGGGGGTAGCCGCCGGTAGTTTGGCAGTCGGCGAGCAGCACGATGGCCTGCCCACCCGCCGGCACCTGCACCGTACCCAGCGTGACGGCGCTCGACAGTAGCTCCGACCCCGTGAGCCGCGCCAGGGCCGGGCCGTGCAGCCGGTAGCCCATGCGGTCGGCCGCCGGCGTCACCTCAAACGGCTCGTGCCAAAATGCCCGCTGGCTAGCCGCCGAAAACTGCCCGTACTCCGGCCCACGCACCGCCCGCAGCAGCGGTTCCGGCGCGGGCGTAGGGCCCAGGGGCGGCCCCGGCGTCCAGGGCGCCGGTGCCCACGCCCTGGTGGGTGAGGCCGGGGCGAGCAGCTGCGTAAGCCGCTCGCCAACCGCTGAGGGCGGGCCCACGGGTAGGCTGTCGCCGGCCTGCAACGCGCGGCCGTGCCAGCCGCCCAGCCCGGCGCGCAAGTAGGTAGCGCGGCTACCCAGCACGAGCGGCACGTCGAGGCCGCCCGCCACGGCCAGGTAGGCCCGGCTCCCCGCCACGGGCTTGCCGAAGGCCAGCTCGGTGCCCGCCCGTACCCACACTGGCCGGTGCAGGCTCACCGGCCGGCCGTCGAGCGTAGGGGAGAGGTGCGCCCCCGCAATAGCCAGTAGGTGGCTAGCCTCAAACCGTAGGCGCGGGCCCAGCAGCGTGATTTCGAGGGCCGCTGCTTGGGGAGAATTACCCACGAGCATATTCGCCACCCGCAGGGCGGTGGCGTCTAGGGCGCCACCCACCACGAGGCCGGCTTGCTGGTAGCCGGGCCGGCCCAGGTCTTGCACGGTAGTAAGCAGGCCCGGCTGGAGAATGCTAATGCTCATGTGGCTGGTAACTAGCGTGCTAAGCAGCACTAATGGGAACGAAGCGCAGGCATTGGCCCGCGCGCAAGAGGCTTGGGTAATCCCAGCTGGGGTTAAATAATGGCACGGGCGTGCGGCCGATAATCTGCCAGCCGCCGGGCGTAGCCAGCGGGTAAATACCCGTTTGCTCGCCCGCAATGCCCACCGCCCCGGCGGGCACCACGGCGCGGGGCGTGGCCAGGCGGGGCGTGGCCAGCCGCGCATCCATGCCACCCAAATACGGAAAGCCGGGCGCAAACCCAATCATGTGCACCAGATAATCGGGGGCCGAATGCCGAGCGATAACCTCGGCAGGAGCGAGCCCAGTATGGTGGGCCACGAAGGCCAGATCGGGCCCAAACTCGCCCCCGTAGCACACCGGAATTTCTACGAGCGGCGCCGCCAGCTGGCTAGCCGCTAGCTGGGCCGCGGGCAGCAGCTGGCGCACCGCGGCGGCTACCCACTCGTAGGGCGGGCGTTGGCTGTGCTCGTGCACCAGCCACGGGTCGTAATACACCGTGAGGGTAGTGAAAGCGGGCACTACCTCGCGCAAGCCCACGAATGGCTGCCGCCCCAAGTAAGCTGCCACGGTCTGAATAGTTGCGTGCGTAGCCGCGCTGATGGCGTGGCCAAACTCCAGCACAATGGCGGCGTCACCGAGCGGAAACAGCTGCACCGCTGGCCCTGAGCTAGCCGCCAAGCTAGTGGCGCGGTGGGAGTCGTCGGCAGTAGTCACGGGTGGGCAAGGTGTTTTTTTGCCAAAGATGGTGCGCGGCGGGCCGAGGCAGGGCAGCTCAGCAACTGCGCCGACGCGTGGAGTCGGGCAGCAAGACTCTGGCTCGCAGGCGCTAGTTTCGCGGCTCATGACTCTTGATTGGCAAACTAAATCGTTCGATACCCTCACGCTGGCCGAGCTTTACGCACTACTTCAGCTGCGCAGTGAGGTCTTTGTGGTGGAGCAAACCTGTGCATTTCAGGACATTGACGGCCACGACCAGACTGCATCCCACTTGCTGGGGCGCACCGATACCGGCGAGCTGGTCGCCTACGCCCGGCTGTTTGCCGCGGGCCAGAGCTACAACCAAGTCAGCATTGGCCGGGTGGTGACGTCGCCGCGCTACCGGCGCTTTGGGCTGGGCCGCGAGCTGCTGCGCCAGGCCATTGGCCAGTGCGAGGCGCAGTTTGGCGCGCAGCCCATCAAGATTGGCGCGCAGCTCTACCTGAAGAATTTCTACGAAAGCTTCGGCTTTGTACAGCAGGGTGAAGGCTACCTGGAAGACGGTATTCCGCACATCTACATGCTACGGCCGGGGCCAGGCTAGCCAGTAGCTAAGGGGCGCCTGCCCGGAAGCGGGCGCCCGACTACTTATCTTGAGCCGCCAGGAGTAATCACCAAAAAAGGCTCCGCTGACTAGCAGCGGAGCCTTTTTTAACCCAACCACTCAACTGGCTTACTTACCCAGTTTCGCCTTCAGGTTTTCGTCGAGCGCTTCCAGGAATTCCTCGGTGTAGAGGTAGTCGCGGCCGTGTTCCACTTTGTTGCCGTGAATGCACACGGCTAGGTCTTTGGTCATTTTGCCGCTTTCCACAGTTTCGATGCATACCTGCTCCAGAGCGGTGCAGAAGTCGATAAGCTCCTGGTTGCCATCGAGCTTACCGCGGAATTCCAGGCCGCGCGTCCAGGCAAAGATGCTGGCGATGGGGTTGGTCGAGGTCGGCTTGCCGGCCTGGTGGTCGCGGTAGTGGCGCGTCACGGTGCCGTGGGCGGCCTCGGCCTCCATCACGGTGCCATCGGGCGTCACGAGCGTCGAAGTCATAAGGCCCAGCGAGCCGAAGCCCTGGGCTACGGTGTCGCTCTGCACGTCGCCGTCGTAGTTTTTGCAGGCCCACACGAAGTTGCCGTTCCACTTGAGAGCCGAGGCCACCATGTCGTCGATGAGGCGGTGCTCGTAGGTGATGCCGGCGGCTTTGAATTTTTCGAGATAGTCCTGCTCGTAAATCTCCTGAAAGATGTCCTTAAACCGGCCATCATATTTTTTCAAAATGGTATTTTTGGTCGAGAGGTACAGCGGCCAGCCTTTCATCAATGCCTGGTTGAAGCAGGCGTGGGCAAAGCCCCGGATGGACTCGTCGGTATTGTACATGGCCAGGGCCACGCCGTCGTTTTTGAAGTTGAATACCTCAAACGATTGAGCTTCGCCGCCGTCCTCGGGGGTGAAGGTGATGGTAAGCTTGCCCTTGCCCTTGGTCACGAAGTCGGTAGCGCGGTACTGATCGCCGAACGCGTGGCGGCCAATGCAAATGGGCGCCGTCCAATTGGGTACTAGCCGGGGCACGTTGCTCATCACGATAGGCTCGCGGAATACGGTGCCATCCAGGATGTTGCGGATGGTGCCGTTGGGCGACTTCCACATCTGCTTCAGGCCGAACTCCTTAACCCGGTCTTCATCGGGCGTAATGGTGGCGCACTTAATGCCCACGCCGTACTGCTTGATGGCGTTGGCCGAGTCGATGGTTACCTGGTCGTTGGTTTCGTCGCGGTACTCGATCCCCAAATCGTAATACTTGATGTCCAGGTCCAGGTACGGGGTAATGAGCTTATCCTTGATAAATTTCCAGATGATGCGCGTCATTTCGTCGCCATCCAGCTCAACTACGGGGTTTGCTACTTTGATTTTAGCCATTCTCGCTAAGGAATTTGGGGTGGGGAGATTTCGGCCCGCGGGCCGAGCAATTAGTACTATACTCGTCGTGAAGTCAGTTGCGAACTTACTGCGCAAAAAGTCCTAAACTTGCGAAATGGAATTGCACCTGAGCCCCGCTGAGCGCCAAGCCCTACGAGACCTGCAAGGGCGGTGTCG
>Ga0160429_1000678_pt1 | contig 24414 bp, 18 predicted proteins | sample SolpanmetagenomR_FD_108199 | JGI IMG/M metagenome (GOLD analysis project Ga0160429, IMG submission 108199) | Solar panel surface microbial communities from Lawrence Berkeley National Laboratory, California, USA - R | ecosystem: Engineered > Built environment > Solar panel > Unclassified ...
GCGCGAGCTGGCCGGCCAGGCCGATACGCGGGTTTTTACGCAGTATCGCTACCCGCAGTACGTTACCGACAGCACGGTGCTGGCCCTCAAAACCGGCCTCGGCGATATTCCGCAGCTGGTGCTGCTAGGCCGCCACGGCCGCGAAAAGCGGGTGTTCACGCTGGGCCAGCAGAATATTCCGGAGCTGCTGTCGGTGGGGGGCAGCAAGGCCGTGTGGCCCGAGTTTCGGCAGAGCCCGCGCTGGGGCCAGCGGGTGTACTCCGAGCTGAAGGTACTGGATTTGGCTACCGGCCGCCTCACTTGGCTGGGCAAGGGCCAGCGCTACTCGGCCGCCGCGCTCTCGGCCGATGGCACGCGCATTGTGGCCGTGCGCACCGACGAGGCCTACCACCACGCGCTCGTTATTCTGGATGCCACGACGGGGGCGGTTATTCGCACGCTGCCTAATCCGCGCAACGACCTGTACCAGCAGCCGCGCTTCACGCCCACCGGCCAGGCCATCGTGGCGGTGGCGCTGAGCGCGGCCGGTAAAACCCTGCAGCTCATCGAGCCCACGAGCGGGCTGGCGGCCGATATTCTGCCCGTAGCCAATGTCAACCTGGCCAACCCGCAGCTGTGGGGCGAGTACGTGCTCTACAACTCGCCGCAGTCGGGCGTGGATAATATCTACGCCGTCAACTACCGCACGCACCAAACCTACCAGATTACCAGCCGGCCCACCGGCGCCTACCACGTGGCCGTGAGCCCCAACGGCCAGCGCCTAGTCCTGCACGACTACCGTGCCACCGGCGCCCGCATCGCGGAAATGCCGCTAGCCCCCGCTACCTGGCTAGCCCTGCCCCAGCCCGCGCTGGCCGATGCCGAGCAGCCCTTTGTGGCAGCGCTGGCGGCCGGCGAGCCGGGGGCGGCCCGCATCACGGCGCTGCTGGCCTCGCCCGATAGCAGTGGGCTGCGCTACGGGGTGCGGCGCTACCGGCCGCTGGCGCATGCCTTCCGCGTATTCAGCTACGGAGTGGTGCAGAGCCCGAGCGGCAACGCGGTGAGCGTGGGCCTGCGCTCGCAGGATTTTTTGAGTACGACCCAGCTTTTTGCGGGCCTAAACTACAATCAGACCGAGCGCACCCTGGCTAGCACTGCCGCTCTCAGCTACCAGGGCCGCTTCCCGGTATTCGATGTGGAGGCCACCTACGGCGGGCGCAACGCGGCGCGCTACTTCGACCGCGCCCTGCCGCTCGACAGCCTGCGCGGCAGCCGCTGGCACTACGCCCGGCTGCTGGCCGGCGCGCGCATCCCGCTGGTACTCACGCGCTCGAAGTATTTGCAGGCGCTCACGCTAGGGGCGTATTACTTGCACGAGCGGGTGTACAACTACACGGCCGTCAGCTTGCGTGAGGTTGGGCCCGCTACGCCGCTGCACGCCGTGCAAACCTCGCTGGCCTATGCCAGCCAGCTCAAGCAGAGCGCCCGCGACGTGGCCCCGCGCGGTGGCGCCACGCTGCTGGCCACGTACCGCACCACGCCCTTCGGCACCAATTTGCGGGCTAGCCAGGTGGGCGTGCAGGCGGGCGTGTATTTGCCGGGGCTAGCCAGGCACCACGCGGTGCGGCTGCGCGGCGGCTTTCAGTATCAGCAGCAAAACCAGTACAGCTTTGCCTCGGCCATCTCCTTTCCGCGGGCCGAAACGAGCTACGTTAGTTTCGATAGGCTAGCGGTGGGCAGCGTCGACTACGCGCTGCCGCTGGCCTTCGTGCATTGGTCGCTGGGGCGGGTGCTGTACGTGCAGCGGCTGCGGGCCACGGCCTTCGGCGATTTTGCCCAGGGCAGCAGCCTAGTCAACGTGGGCACCACGGCGGGCGGCCCCCTGGTGCCCACGCGACTGCACCAGAACTACCAAAATTACGGGGCCGATTTCATGGCCCTATTCAACGTCTTTCACCTGCGCACGCCCATTGAGGCAGGCGTGCGGGTGGCTTACAGCAGCTACCAGCAAGGCTGGGTAGTGCAGCCGCTGGCCTTCAACGTGCGGTTGTAGCCAGTTCGTAGCGTGCGAAAGCGCGCGCTACGAACTGGGTAGGGCCGGCTAGGTGAGTCAGGCGGTTGTCGTGCAGCGGCCGGCCCTAGTTCACCGACGGGCTGTACTGCGGAATGCTCAGGAAATACTCTATCTCGCGCAGCGTTTCGGCGGACGCGGTGAGGTGGGCGCAGTGGCCGGGCGTATCAATCACCACGAGCAGGCTATCCATCAGGTTCTCACTGAGATAAGTGCCCACGGCCAGCGGCGCTATCACGTCGTGCGCGCATTGCAGTATTAGGGTGGGGGTGGTGAGCAGGGGCAGGTCGGCGCGGTGGTCGCTGAAAAACGTGACGCGAGCAAAGTGCTGGGCAATAGCCGGGTTGGTTTGCATAAAGCTGTTGGTCAACTCCATCACCAACTCGGGCCGCTCGGAGCCCATCATCACCGGGGCAATGCCCTGCGACCAGCCAGCGTAGTTGTTTTCCATCGCGGCCAGCAGCTCATCAATGTCTTTCTGGGCGAAGCCCCCGGCGTAGCCTTCGGCATTGATGAAGCGCGGCGAGGGGGCTAGCAGCACCAGCTTGCCAAAGCGGGCAGGCTCCTTTATGGCCGCCAGCACCCCAATCATCGAACTGATGGAGTGGCCCACGAACACCACGTGGTGCAGCTCCAACTCGTGCAGCACGGCCAGCAGGTCGTCGGCGTGGGCGGCCAGCGAGCCGTGGCGGGCGTAGTCGTAGGCGGCAGCGTCCGACTGCCCGGCGCCCACCAGGTCGAGCCGCACCACGCGGTAGCGGTCCTCGAAGGCGGGGGCCAGCAGGCGCCAGCTGCTTTGGTCAGACCCTAGCCCGTGCAGGAAAACAATGCTCGGAGCCGATGTGTGGACTCCGGAAATAGTAACATTGCTGCGGCGACAGGCAGCCGAATCTTTGGTAATCATTTGGGAATAAATAGGCTTTTAGAGGTTAGAGGGACAACTTACCGGCAACGAGTGGTTTTAGTAGCAACCAGAGCTTTCTGAGAATGGTGCTAAATATAAGGCTTGCAGTAACTGTCTGATTCAAGAAGACCTGCGCAACTAAAATAAGCTCGTCACTAAGATGTCCTAACTGCTGGATTATTACGAAAAGCCAGCCCAAAAAAATACCTGGCTGATGCGGCCAGGTATAAGCACTCAAGATAGGGTTGCCGGCTAGGCCGGTGCTCACACAATGGCCTTTTCCTCAACCTCCTGCGCTCGAAGCGGGGCCTTGGCCTTGCCAATGATGTAGCGCATGCCTTTGTCCTGGGTAACGTAGTTCCAGGCCCAGGCTAGAAATACGGCTATGCGGTTGCGGAAGCTTACCAGGGCCAGCACGTGCACGAGGCTCCAGCCCAGCCACCCCAGCCAGCCGGTGATGTGAAATTGCTTGCCAAAGAGCAGAATATCGCCCACCGCGCGGTGCCGCCCAATAGTGGCCATCGTGCCCTTGTCTTCGTACACAAAGGGTTGCAGTGGCTGTTTGCGCAGCAGGCGCTGCAAGTTGCTGCCCAGTAGGCGGCCCTGCTGAATGGCGGGCTGCGCCACTTGCGGGTGGCCTTCGGGATAATCGGGAGTAGCCATCTGGGCAATGTCGCCGAGGGCAAACACGTTGTCATAGCCCACCACTTGGCTGAACTCGTTGACCTGGTAGCGGTTCGATTTGAGGAGCGCGGCCGGGTCGAGGCCCGGCACCGGCGCGCCCGTTACGCCCGCCGCCCAAATAAGCGTGCGCGCCACCAGGTTTTCGCCGCTCTTCAGGCACACCGTGTAGCCGTCGTACGAAGTCACCCGGTTGTCGAGCCATACCTGCACGTTCATTTCTTCCAGGTACTTGAGCGCGTGGGCCGACGCCTCGGCCGACATGCCCTTGAGCAGCACCGGGCCGCTCTGCACCAGGTGAATATCCATCTGCTTGAGGTCCAGCTCGGGGTAGTCGCGCGGAAACACGTGGGCCCGCAGCTCGCTCAGCGCGCCGGCCATTTCCACGCCCGTGGGACCGCCGCCCACTATCACGAAGTCGAGCATGCTGTTGAGCTGCGCCACGTCGCCGATTTGCAGGGCCTGCTCGAAGTTGGAGAGCAGCGTATTGCGCAGCTCAATGGCGTCGGGCACGGTTTTGAGACTGATAGAATTTTCCTCCATCTGCTTGTCGCCAAAGTAGTTGGAGGTGGTGCCGGTGGCTAGCACCAGGTAGTCGTAGCGCACCTGGCCAATCGAAGTTTCCACCACCTGCGCCGCAGGGTCGATGCAGCGCACCTCAGCCATGCGGAAAAAGAAATTCTCCTGCTCGTTAAGAATCTTGCGAAACGGCGACACGATGCTGTCCGCATTGAGCCCCGCCGTGGCCACCTGGTAGAGCAGCGGCCAGAAGCCGTGGTAGTTCTGCTTGTCAATAAGCACTACCTGCACCGGCGCGTCGGCCAGCGACTTGGCCAGCTGCAGGCCGCCGAAGCCGCCCCCCACAATTACAACGCGGGGCTTGCCGAGGTCGGCGATTTTGGTGAGTCCTTCCATAGGGTAAGAGGCGTAGGGCCGGCTCGCAGCCAAGTATTTGCCAGCGCATACGGGTGGGCTAGGCCCCGCGTTGGGCGGGCCGCCACGAATAAGGGCGTGCAACCTGTTGTGGACAAAAGCGGTATCTAGTATACGCTTCTTTTTCCTCCTAGCCTTTTCCCATGAAAAAAATCCTTTTAGGCCTCGCGCTAGCCCTCGGGGGCGGCCTGAGTGCCTGCTCCTCCGCCGTGAACGTGGAGCAGCGCGCCGACGTGAACTTTGCTAAGTACCGCACCTTTGACTTTGCCGATACGGAGGTGAAAACCCAGGGCGACCAAAACCCACTCCTGAACAGCCCCATCGCGCAAGACCGTATCAAGCAGGCCATTGCCAGCGAACTGGCCCAGCGCGGCCTGCGCCAGGTAGAGGCTAACCCCGACTTTCTGGTAACCACCCACACCTACGTGGAGAAAGCCGAGCGCACCGTATACGACTCGTACCCGGGGGCCAATTACGCGTATCCGTACGCCGTGGGCTACCGCGGCCGGTTCCTGCCCATCAACTACGGCTACTGGTACTCGCCAGCCTACTACCAAACGCCCCGCACCGAGCAGTACCGCGAAGGCACCCTGGTGCTCGACTTTATTGATGCGCGCACCAACAACCTCGTGTGGCGCGGCTCGATGGCCGACCCGGTGGGCGACCCCGCCCGCCTGGGCAGCGAATTCAGCAAATCAGCCAAGGAAATCCTAGACAAATTCCCGATTGCCGAGAAAAAGTCTTAGTTGACCACTGACAAAAAATATAGCGCGCCGCTAGCCCCAGGGGTAGCGGCGCGCTTGTTTTTGGGCTAGCCCAAATGAGCAGGCTAGCCCGGTGCTTTCTCATAAAAGAACTCGTTGGTGCCCGCTGGCCCTAGCCGCTGCCGGGCCTCGCGGGCGCGCAGCTCTACGCGCCGGATTTTGCCGCTGATGGTCTTGGGCAACTCGGCCACAAACTCTAGAATGCGCGGCATTTTGTAGGGCGCCAGGTGGGCGCGGCCGTAGGCAAACAGCTCCTGGGCCAGCGCGGGGCTAGCCACGGTGCCGGGCGCGAGGATAACAAACGCTTTGATTTCGTGCCCCTTGATGGGATGGGGAGACCCTACTACGGCGGCCTCTACCACGGCCGGGTGCTCCACCAGCACGCTCTCGACCTCGAACGGCCCCACGCGGTAGTCGCTCGATTTTATCACGTCGTCGTCGCGGCCCACAAACCAGAGGTAGCCGTCGGGGTCGCGGTAGGCCTTGTCGCCGGTGTAGTACAGGCCGTGGCGAAACACGCTGGCCGCCCGCCCCGGCTCGCCAAAGTAGCCAGTAAACAGGCCATTGGGCCGGCCGGTATCGGTGCGCACGGCAATGTGGCCCTCGGCCAGGTCGGGCAGGATGGTACCCTCGTCGTCGGCAATCACCACGTCGTACATAAACGACGGCCGGCCCATGCTGCCCGGACGCACGGCTTCGCCGGGCAGGTTATACACCATGCAGGTGCTTTCCGACTGCCCGTAGCCGTCGCGGATAAGCTGGCCGGTGCCGCGTTGCCAGGCCTCAATTACTTCGGGGTTAAGCGGTTCGCCGGCGCTCACGCACGCCCGCAGGCTGAAGTTATACTGCGTCAAATCTTCCAGAATAAGCAGCCGCAGCACCGTGGGCGGCGCGCAAAAAGTGGTAACGCGCTCGCGGGCCAGCGCGGCCAGCAGCGGCCCGGCCGCAAAGCGCCCGCTGCCCTGGTAGGCCACCAGCGTGGCGCCCACGCTGAGGGGCGCAAAAAAGCTGCTCCAGGCAAACTTGGCCCAGCCGGCCTGCGCAATGTTGCAGTGCCGGTCGGTGGGGCGCAGCCCAATCCAGGCGGCCGTGCTGAGGTGGCCCACGGGGTACGAGAAGTGCGTGTGCGTCACCACTTTGGGCAAGCCTGTGGTGCCCGAGGTAAAGAACAGAAATAGCGGGTCGTCGGCGCGGGTCATGGTGGCTTCGGCCTGGGTTGGCAGGTCGGCTAGCCCCTCAAAGCCGACCCAGCCGGGCCGCTGCGCCGTGGGGCTACCCACCAGCATCTTGAGCCGGATGGGCTGCCCCAGCGCGGCTTCGGCGGCATCGATTTTAGCGGCGTTCTCCAGGTCAGCCACGACTACGGCGGGTAGCAAGCGCCCAAAGCGGTATTCCAGGTCTTTCACCGTGAGGATGCTGGCCGCTGGCACGAGTAGCTGCCCGCCCTTGATGCCAGCTACGTAGGTAGCCCACAGCTCGGCGCACACCGGCACCATCAGCAGCACGGCTTGCTGGGGCCGCACCCCGGCAGCACGCCAAAAATGAAGCAGCTGGTTGGCCCGGCCGGCCAGCGCGGCGTAGGTAATAGTTTGGGAGCCAGCATCATCGGCCAGCACCAGCGCGGGCTTGTCGGGATGGCTAGCCACGTGCAAGCCTTCCAGAATTTCGGTGGTCCAGTTGAAGTAGTCGGGCTTGGGCACCGGGCGGGCGGCCAGCTCGTGGTAGGCGCCGGCTTCGGCCAGGCGCTGAAATTCTTGAAAATACAGCTGCATACAGGGGCGCTGGGTGGGAAGGAGCAAGGTAGCCGCCGACCGACCGGGCCGGCCCGGCACGATTTGCGGTGGCCCGTAAGTTTACGAAACATCCCACGGCCCTGCCCGCATTGCCGCCCCCAGGTTCGCGGAGCGCAAGCTTACGGTGAGCGGGCTGGGCAAGGTAATAGTTGTAACTGCTTGAAAGTAAGAGAATAGATACCTAAGACTTGGCCGTCCGAAACGGGTGGGTGCCCCGTGCTAGCCGCTCGGCCAGCTCCACGGCGTAGCGGGCGCGGGTATCGGGGCGCTTGGCGTCGGCCACCTTGTGGGCCATGGCCCGGCGCATGGCACCCGTTTGGGCCTGGAAGGCCGTTTCAGCCCCGGGCCAGGCCACCAGGGCTTCGGCTAGCTCACTGGGCAGGTCCACGTAATTGGGGTTAGGGTCGGGAGCTAGCTGCACGGCTATCTCCTGGCCTATTTCGAGGCCCAGCTGCTGGCACAGCGTTTTGCGCAGCAGCAGGTAGCGCCCGCCGCCCTCCTGGGGCAGCAAACCCAGGCGCTCGGTGTGGCCGTTGAGAGTGGCCAAAACGCGCTTGGTAGCTTTGCCGCCCACCGCCTGCCAGGCCTGGTTGGGCACCTGCACAATTTGCGTGGGCATAAAGCTCGGCCCCCCCGCCTCCAGCACAGCGCGAAATGAAGCAGGGGCTAGTAGCTGCGACATGGTATAGGTGAGTTAGTTAGCTTGCGATTGCCGCTGAATTTGCTTGGCGTACTCCAGCGTAACCGGTTTGTAGGACTGGTGCATTTCGGCCGCACTTTCTTCCACAGTGTTCGTGAAGCCGGCCTGCTTACGGCGTGCATTCACGCGGGCCGCGTCCTTGATGGGCCAGATAAAGGAGATAGTTTCGCGTTGGCCAGTGGCCTTATTGAAGATACTAAAAAAGCTGCCCTGAGTACCGTAAAGCTGCTCTTTTCCCTCGGCCATCAGCTCGCGGTCCAGCATCTGGGCGTAGCGCGGGTAAGACAGCTCGCCTTTGTCGGCCGCCGATTTTATGAGGGGTAAGTAGTGCGCAATCCTGGGCGAGTGCTGAATCACGTACCAAACAGCGATATTGGTTGGCGTGCCTACCAGCGACTTACCAGGATAGCCGTAGCGCCGCACGATGGCCTCTACCCGCCGCAGGTTAAGCGAGTCTACCCGAGTCATGTTGGTGATAATGTACGTAAAGAGCTGACCCTTTGGTAAGTGCAAGGCGGTTTCCAGCGAATCGCCTTTGCCGTTGTTCATGCCCACTATCAGCTCGCGGTAGCGTTGGTCTTCTACCAATATGCTATCCAATTCACGCTTAAGTGGTACGTTAAGCTTCGTTTGGGCGAAAGCTGAGGTTCCCGGCAAGAGCAAGCTCAGCACAAGCAAAAGTTTCATGGCCCCAAGGTAAGTAGGCACTGGTGAGCCACCTAGCCCACCCGCACCTGCCCGGTGCCGCGCACCAGCCATTTGTAGCTCGTCAGCTCTTCCAGGCCCATGGGGCCGCGGGCGTGCAGCTTTTGGGTGCTGATGCCAATTTCGGCCCCCAGCCCAAACTGCGCGCCATCGGTGAAGGCCGTGGAGGCATTGGCGTACACAGCCGCCGCGTCAACGACCTGCAAAAAGGTGTCGATGTGCCCGGCATCTTCCGAAATAATGGCCTCGCTGTGGCGCGAACTGTGCGTGGCAATGTGGGCCAGGGCCGCGTCTAGGTCAGCCACGGTTTTGATGGCTAGCTTATAATCCAAAAATTCGGTGCCGAAGTGCTCGGCCGTGGCCTCGGCCAGCAGCGCGGCGGGGTAGTGGCCAGTCAGGGCCGCGTAGGCCGGCGCATCGGCAAAGAGCTGCACCCGGGCCTGGGCCAGCGGTGCCGCCAGGGCTGGCAGGTCAAGCAAGCGTTGCTGGTTGATTAACAGGCAGTCAAGGGCATTGCACACGCTCACGCGGCGCGTTTTGGCATTGGCGACGATGGCCGCGCCCTTAGCCAGGTCGCCGGTTTGGTCGAAGTACGTGTGCACCACGCCGGCCCCGGTTTCGATAACGGGCACGCGGGCGTTCTGGCGCACGTAGTCTATCAGCCCCTGGCTGCCCCTCGGAATAACCACATCCACTAGCCCCACGGCCAGCAGCAGGGCCTCGGTGGCGGCGCGCTCGGGCGGCAGCAGCGTGGCGGCGCCCGGCGGCAGGCCGTGGCGGGCCAGTACCGGCCCGGCCACCTCAAGGAGCGCCGCGTTGGAGGCCGCCGCATCGGAGCCACCTTTGAGCAGGCAGGCATTGCCGGTTTTCAGGCACAGCGCCAGGCTGTCGAAGGTTACGTTGGGCCGCGCCTCGTAGATGATGCCTACTACCCCCAGCGGCACCCGCACCTTCTTCATTTGCAGGCCGTTGGATAATGCCTTCTCGCTCAGCACGGCCCCTAGCGGCGAGGGTAGGCCCGCCACGTTGCGCAAATCCTGGGCGATGCCGGCCAGGCGCTCGGGCGTGAGGCGCAGGCGGTCGTGGCGCGGGTCGGTGGTGGGTAGGCGGGCCAGGTCCAGCGCGTTTTCGGCCAGCACAAAATCGGTGTCGGCGAGCAGGGCGTCGGCCAGGGCGCGCAGGGCGGCGTCGAGGACGGCGGGCGCCACCGTGGCCAGGGCGCGGCTAGCCTGCTGGGCGGCGCGGAAGTAGGCAGTGTAATCGGTCATCAGTGGGTAGAGGAAGCGCGGGCTAGCCTTTTTGGCGGTGGAAAAGGCAAGCTAAAGCCTACCCCACGTTTTCGGTCAGAAACAGATAATCGTAGTGCACCAGCGGGCGCTGGCCGTGCTGGCCCAGGCGCTCGCGGGCCTTGTCGGCGCCGTACTCGGCCAGGCCCAGGCCCAGCGGGTGGCCCGCCTCGTCGGTGAGGCGAATGAGGTCGCCCTTCTGAAAATCGCCCTCAATGCGCACAATGCCCACCGGCAGCAGGCTCGTAGCCTGGCCGGGGGCTAGCAGCGCGGCGCGCGCCCCGGCATTTACGTGCACGGTGGCCTGCGCGGCCTGCGCGTGGGCTAGCCACTTCTTGGTGCCCGAGGTGCGCTTGCTAGGCTGAAACCAGGTGTTGACGGCGCTCTCATTCAGGATAGCAGGCAGAATATCAGTCTTCTTGCCGTTGGCAATGTGCACGCTGATGCCCAGCCGGGCCACCTTGTGGGCGATGGAGCACTTGGTGAGCATACCGCCGCGCCCAAACTGCGAGCGCGTAGCCGTGATGAACTCCGCAAAGCTGGTATCGTGCGGGGCAATCTGCTGGATAACCCGCGCGCCCGGCTGGCTAGGGTCGCCGTCGAAAATACCGTCCACGTTGCTCAAAATAAGGAGCGCATCGGCGTTGAGCATACTAGCCACTAGGCCGGCGAGCTCGTCGTTGTCGGTAAACATGAGCTCGGTGACCGAAATGACATCGTTCTCATTTACAATGGGAATGACGTTTTGCTGGAGCAGCTCCTGAAAGCAGTTGCGCATATTGAGGTAGTGCTGGCGGTCGCGAAAATCCTCTTTCGTCACCAGCACCTGGGCGCCCAGCAGGCCGTGCGGGGCTAGCAGCGCGGCGTAGATGCTCAGCAGCTTCACCTGGCCCACGGCGGCCAGCAGCTGGCGGCTGCGCACGGCGTCGGCGCGGGGCGGCAGCGTGATGAGGCTGCGCCCCGCCGCCACCGCGCCCGACGACACGAGGATGATTTCCAGGCCCTGGTTTTTGAGGCCCACCAGCTGGGCTACCAGCTGGGCCATGCGGTCTTCGTCGGGCAGGCCGTTGGGCTGGGCCAGGACGTTGGAGCCGATTTTAACAACGAGGCGACGGTAGGGCAGGGGCATGGCAGCGGCAATAAGAAGCGCCAAAACTACTGCCGACCAGCAGCTTGGGCCAGCCCGCCACCGGCCGGCCGCCCGCTCGGCACTACGCAAACCAGGCCGGGGCTAGCGGCTATTTTATTTGCTGAGCCAGACCTTATCAGGCCTCCGCTTGTTACTAGGCCTCTTACTACGAGGCCGCCTGGCCTCTTTCATCTGTCATGAAAGCGTATAAACTGCACGAACCCAAAAGCCTGGCCAACTTCAAGCTGGGCGATTTTGACGAGCCCACGGCCCGCGACTACGAGGTAAAAATTCAAGTTAAGGCCGTGTCGCTCAACTACCGCGACTGGGCCCTGGCCAACGGTTGGTTCGGTTATCCCGGCGAAAAATTGCCCATGATTCCGTTCAGCGACGCGGCCGGCGTGATTACGGAAGTGGGCGCGGGCGTCACCCGGTTTCAGCCCGGCGACCGCGTGGCCGTCAACTTCTTCCCCGACTGGGCCGACGGTGATTTTACGGCCGCTAAAGTGCACCGCTCGCTGGGCGGCAGCACCGACGGCGTGCTGGCCGAGTACGTAGCCTTCCCCGAAAGTGCCGTGGCGAAGGTGCCCGATTCGTTTTCCTTTGAGGAAGCCGCCGCCTTTCCTTGCGCCGGCGTCACGGCCTGGCACTCCTTGGTAGAGCAGGCCCGGCTGCGGCCCGGCGACACGGTGCTGCTGCAAGGCACGGGCGGCGTGTCCATCTTCGGCCTCCAAATCGCCAAGCTCTTTGGCGCCCAAGTTATTATCACCTCCAGCTCAGATGAGAAGCTAGCCCAGGCCAAAGCCCTCGGCGCCGACCACGGCATCAATTACAAAACCACGCCCAACTGGGAAGACCAGGTGCGCGCGCTGACCCAGGGCGAGGGCGCGCGCTACATCCTGGAGGTGGCCGGCCAGCTAGCCCGCTCGCTACGTGCCCTCAAGGCCGGCGGCACGGTGTTTCAAATTGGCCAGGTGTCGCCCAGCGATGAGGCGCCCAACCTACGCATGGTGCCGCTGCTCACGCAGCGCCTGCAAGGCATCTACGTAGGCAGCACCCAGCTGCTGGCCGACTTGCTTAAAGCCTTCGATACCAATCAGGTGAAGCCCATTATCAGCGAGGTGTTTGACTTCGATAAAGTGCCCGATGCGCTGGCCCACATGGGTAGCGGCGCGCACTTCGGCAAGATTGTGGTGCGCGTGGGCTAGCCCCGCGTTAAGTAAAAAGGCCGGCCGCTCGTTGTAGAGCGGCCGGCCTTTTTGGTAAGAAGAATCAGTCATAAAACACGGTTGTCATGCTGAGCTTGCCGAAGCATCCTGGCTGGTTGCGTCAGGAATAATCATCTGAACGTACCCTAGCAAGATGCTTCGACAAGCTCAGCATGACAACCGCGTTTAGTGGAAACAACTAGCCCGGCAATTGCAAACTAGCCAGCTGCTTGTTGATAAAGTCAACTTCCTCAAAGCTCAGCTGCACCTCTACGGCCTTGGCATTTTGCACGGCTTGCTCGGGGTTGCGGGCGCCCACCAGCGCCACCGTGATGCCGGGCTGCGCCAGCGTCCAGCGCAGCACAAGCTGGCCGAGGGTGGCGTTTTTGGTCTCGGCCAGGGGCCGGATTTTGTTGAGAAACTCATTTACTTTCGTCACCGCCTCGGGCTTGAACAGCTTGTTGGTGCTGCGCAGGTCGCTGGCGTCGAAGTGCTGGCCGGGCTTCATTTTGCCCGTCAGCAGGCCCAGCTGCAAGGGGCTATACACCAAGATACCCTGGTGGTGCTGCTGCGCGTAGGGCACCACGTCCTTCTCAATGTCGCGGCGCAACATGCTGTAGGGCACCTGGTTGCTGGCTAGGGTCAGCGTCTTCGCTGCTTCCTCCAGCTGGGCCACCGAGTAGTTGCTGACGCCCGCGGCGCGCACTTTGCCCTGCTCGATGAGGCGCTGCACGGCCTCCATCGTTTCGGCAATCGGCGTCGTCACATCGGGCCAGTGCTGCTGGTAAAGGTCGATGTAGTCGGTGCCCAGGCGCCGGAGGCTGTCCTCGCACTCCTTAATAATGCTGTCGCGGCTCGCGTATTTGTACACGTCCACGTCCTGGCCGTCGTTGTTTTTGGTCTTCATGGCGAAGTCGCCCTTCGCCTCGTCCCAGCGCATGCCGAACTTGGTGAGCACCTGCACCTTGTCGCGCGGCAGGCTCTTAATGGCCTCGCCCACAATTTGTTCGCTCAGGCCCATGCCGTAGATGGGGGCCGTGTCGATGCTGGTTACGCCCAGGTCGTAGGCCGCGTGAATGGCGCCCACGGCGTCGTTCTGCTCGGTGCCGCCCCACATCCAGCCGCCCGCGGCCCAGCTACCAAACGTGATGCGCGAAACGCTGACGTCGGACGAGCCTAATTTCTGATATTCCATATAATTTGAGTGAGTCAAAAGCAAAAAATCCGTCTTTCTTAACCCCGGCGGCCGGCCGAAGGTTATGGCCCAGTTAGCCCCGGCGCCCCGAACGCGGGCGCCCGGCCGGGTGTTGAGAGGCTAGGAAACCAAACAATTGGCCACCCGCGCGGCTTCGTGGTTTTCCCGCTATTCACTAGCCCCTTATTCCTATGAAAGTTGAAATCTGGTCCGATGTGGTGTGCCCGTTTTGCTACATCGGCAAGCGCAAGTTTGAACAGGCCCTGGGCCAGTTTGCCCACCGCAACGATGTCCAAATTGAGTGGAAGAGCTTTCAGCTCACGCCCGATTTTGTGCCCGTGCCCGGCGAGAGCATTCACGCCTCGCTCGCTAAGAAAAAAGGCGTGCCCGAGGCCGAAGGCCGCCGCATGAACGACTACATGACCCAGGCTGCCAAGGAGGTAGGCCTTGAGTATCAGTTTGAAAAAGCCATTCCGGCCAATACGTTTCTGGCGCACCAGCTCATTCACTTTGCCGCCCACCAGGGCCAGCAAGGCGCAATGAAGGAGCGCCTTTTTGCCGCCTACTACCTCGAAGGCCAGGACCTGAACGCGCTGGACACCCTAGCCAGCCTGGCCGCCGAAATCGGCCTCGACGCCGCGGCGGCCCGCCAGGCTCTCGTGGCCGGCACCTACGCCAACGAGGTGCGGCGCGACGAGTACGAGGCCCAGCAAATTCAGGTGCGCGGCGTGCCTTTCTTCGTCTTTGCCGATAAATACGCCGTGTCGGGCGCCCAGCCCAGCGAGGTATTTGCCGAAGTGCTCGACACCGTGTGGGCCGAGGCGCATCCCAAAGCCCAGCCCACTAGGCTAGCCGACGGCCCCGCCTGCGGCCCCGAGGGCTGCGATTAAGAAGTAGCTGAGAATGAAGCGAGAGGGATAAAGAGCTGCCCTGGCGGCAATTCTTTATCCCTCTTTTTTGTGTTCGATGTGCAGCGGGAGAGCGGTGCGGCGCGGCCGGGGGCTAGCCATTCTTCCTTCCGCATGCGGCATTGCCAGTTACTTTCGCTAGCCGGCCCGGCGCATAAGTTGAATTGCACGGGGCTAGTGCTGCTTTTGCTGTTTCGTATGAAAGACAAAAATTTCACCAACCCACGAGTAACCAAGCAATTGAGTAGGTGGCTGGTGCCAGTGGCCGGGGCGCTCTCGCTGATGGCCTTTCGCCAGCCGGCCGAGGACAATCCCATTCGCGTGATTGCCGAGAAGCTGGGCGCCTACTACGCCGCCACGCTGCCCGAAAAAGCCTACCTGCACCTCGACCGCCCCGCCTACGGCACCGGCGAAACCATCTGGCTGAGCGCCTACGTGGTGGATGCCCTGCGCCACCGCCCCGATACGCTAAGCAAGGTGCTGCACGTCGATTTGCTGTCGCCCCAGCGCCAGGTGGTGGCTCGCCGCACCCTGCGCCTGGTGGGCGGCCGCGCCGCCGGCGACATCGAGCTGAGCGATAGCCTGGCAGCCGGCACCTACCTGCTTCGCGCCTACACCAGCTGGATGCTCAACGCCGGGCCCGACTACGTGTACGAGCGCCGGCTGCAAGTGTGGCCCGCCTCGCCCGACCAGTCGGCCTCGGAGCCGCTAGCCCCCATCAGCACCAAAACGGCGGCCAAGCCCAGCGGCCCGCCCGCCGGCAAGGTCGATGTGCAATTCTTTCCCGAGGGCGGCACCCTGGTGGCCGGCTTGCCCGCCACGGTGGGCATTAAGGCGCAGGCGGCTACCGGGCGCGGGGCCACCGTAAGCGGCCAGGTGCTGGACGAGCAGGGCAAGCCCGTGGGCACGGCCTTCGCGGCGTCGCACGCGGGCATGGGTCGGGTCAGCTTTACGCCCGCCGCCGGCCAGCGCTACCACGCCCGCGTGAAGCTGCCCGACGGCACCAGCGCCGATTACCCGCTGCCCGCCGTGCAGCCCACCGGCTACAGCCTGCACGTGGCTGATGCCGGCGACAGCTACACCGTGGAAGCCCGCTACAAAGGCGTGCCCGGCGCGCCCGTGCCCGGCCCCGTAATGCTGCTGACCGAGGTGCGGGGCTTTCTGGTGGGTCTCATTCCGCGCCCCATCACCGATGATGGCAAGCCCGTGACCTGGCAGGTGTCGAAAGCCCGCTACCCCAATGGTATTTTGCACCTTACGCTTTTCGATGCCCAAAGCAATGTGCAGGCCGAGCGGCTGGCCTTTGTGCTGAACGGGGCGCCCGCCCTGCGCGTGGTGCTCACGCCCGACCGCGCCGCCTATGCCCCCCACGACCCCGTGCACGTGAAGGTGCAGGTGCAGGATGCCGCCGGCCAGCCCGTGGCCACCCGCCTCTCGGTGGCCGTAGCCGAGGCCGGTGCGGCTAGCCTCGACCCCGAGGCCGGCAACGTGACAACCAACCTGCTGCTGACTTCGGACCTGGCCGGCTACGTTGAAAATCCGGGGTATTACTTTCAGAATAATACCCCGGCCACCACCCAGGCGCTTGATAACCTGCTGCTTACCCAGGGCTGGCGCCGCTACGTGTGGAAGCAGGTGCTGGGCCCCGGCCGGCCGCCGCTGCCCTACGCCGCCGAGCAGGGCATCACGCTGGCGGGCCGCGTCACGGGTATGGGCCAGACCGGTATTGCCAACAGCCAGCTCACCTTCATCCAGAGCAAGCCCGGGCGCAGCGTGCTCACCGCCACCACCGATGCCGAGGGGCGCTTCCGCTTTACCGGCTTTCCGGGGCGCGACACGGCGGTGGTAACATTGCAGGCCCGCCGCCAGACGGGCGGCAGCAACGTCATCATCCGGCCCGACCTGGGGCCGCCCACCTTCGGGGCGCCCTTGCCGCCGCTGCCCTCCCTGGCCGCCGCCCCCGCCGTGGCCGACTACCTGCGCCGCAGCCGCCAGCAGCAGGTGCAGGAGCGTCAGAACCGCCCCGAGGGTGATATCCGCAACGTGCAGCTCGCCAACGTGGCCGTGACCGCCCGCAAGGAGCTGGTGCCCCGCGACGACGCGCGCCGCCTCTACGGCGCGGTGGGCAGCACGGTGGTCGATTTTGCCAACAACACTTCGGCGCAGTCGGGCCTGAGCATTTTTCAGGTGTTGCAGGGCCGCGTGGCGGGTTTGCAAATTACGGGTAGCCCGCCCAACATGAGCATTCAAATTCGCGGGGCCGGCACGCCGCTCTTCATCCTCGATGGCATGCGGGTCGATGCCGACGCGGTGAACACCGTGCAGTCCAACCAAGTTGAGAGCGTGGAGGTATTTAAGGGCCCGGAAGCCGCCATTTTTGGCAACGGGGCCAATGGCGGCGTCATTGCCATCTACACCAAGCGTGGTGACAAAAACTACCGGGGTACCGAGGTGGCCGCTAGCCCTGGCCTGCTGGTAGTGAAGCTACCGGGCTTTTACCAGGCCAAGGAATTTTACCAGCCCCGCTACGGTGCGCCCGTGCTCAACGCCCCGGCCTCCGACGCACGCCGCCTCACCCTGTACTGGGACCCCGAGTTCAGCACCGATACCAAGGGCCAGGGCGAGTTCCTGTTCTACACCGCCGATGGGGGCGGCAATTTTCAAATCTCCACCGAGGGCGTCAGCCTGGCCGGCGACCCTAGCCAGGGCAAGGCCAGCATTTACGTGGCGCCCAAGTCGAAATAGCTAGCCCTTGCTTCACAGAAAAGGCCCGCCGCTAGCTGCTTTAGCAGTAGCGGCGGGCCTTTTCTGCGTAGAATGCGCAGGTGGCGGCTAGCTTGCCTCCCGGAATACCTCATCTTCCAGGCGCTTGATGCGGGGCTCCTGGTCGTCGAGCTTGTTGGCGTCGGCGCGCATCAGCTGTAGCATCTGTAGCTGCGTTTGTACTAGGCCATCGAGGCGCGAGTCGCTATTGTCTTGGCGTTTCAGCATGGCGCGCAGGGCCTCCACGGCCACATCCTGCCGCTGGCTTTGCGTCTTTATCTCGGCCATCATCGCATCCTGCCGCCGCTCGGTTTCGGTGTGGCGGGTTTCCGACAGTTTCAGGATATTGATAATGTCGCCAATCTGGTCGCCGATGTCGTCGAGCCGTCGCTCCTGCCGATGCAGAATTTCTGTATGGCTGCTGAGTACTTCCGTGTGGCTGTTGAGTAATTCGCCTAAGCTGTTGATAGCTTCCCCGTGATTGTCAAGTATTTGTAGAATGCGCGCAATCTGCGCGGCTTGCTGGTCCTGCTCGCGGGCCAGGTCCACCAGTAAGCTTTCCAGCTGGTCGAAGCATTTTTTAATGTCCATAGCGTAAGCTTTTTATTGGCTAATGTATAGCCGCTAGGCCAGGACCATTTCGGCCGCCCCTAGCTCCACGAGCAGCCGCTGGGCCATGCCCACGTTCCGGATGCCGTCGATGGTAATTTGCAGCTTATCCTTCTGGTCCTTCATGCGGGCCGTGCGCGGGTGCGTCTGAATGAAATTAAGAATCTGCCCAAACTGCTCGCCCTGAAAGTAGGCCTCGTGCCCGGCGCCGGCGGGCAGGTAGGCGCGCAGTGTTTCGCGCTTCAAGGTCAGTTTGTCGAAGCCCAGGCGGCTAGCCTGCCAGCGCAGCTTCACGATGTCCACGAGCTGCTGCACCTGCTCGGGCAGCGGGCCGAAGCGGTCGGTCATGCTGGCGATTAGCTTGGCTAGCTCCTCGGGCTTCTGGGCGCGGTCGAGCTTGGCGTAGAGCTGCAAGCGCTCCGATACGTTGTTGACGTACGTGTCCGGGATGAGCACCGGCAGGTCCGTTTCAATCTGCGTTTCTTTGGGGCCGCTGGCCAGCGCGCCGGCCGCCATTTGCAGGCGCTGCTGGCTGGTGCCGGCCGTGCCCTCCCCCAGAAACAGGTCCCGGAACTCGGTTTCCTTCAGTTCCTGCACCGCCTCGTCCAGCACCTGGTGGTAGGCTTCGTAGCCCAGGTCGTTGATAAAGCCCGACTGCTCACCCCCTAGCAGGTTGCCTGCCCCGCGAATGTCGAGGTCGCGCATGGCCACGTTGAAGCCCGCCCCGAGGTCCGAAAACTCCTCCAGCGTATTGAGACGCTTGCGGGCGTCGGCCGGCAGGTTGGCCACCGGCGGCGTTAGCAGGTAGCAGTAGGCCTTGCGGTTGGAGCGGCCCACGCGGCCCCGCATCTGGTGCAGGTCGGAGAGGCCGGTGAGGTGCGCCCGGTTGATAATGATGGTGTTCGCGTTCGGAATGTCCAGTCCGCTCTCAATGATGTTGGTCGAAACCAGCACGTCGAACTCGCCTTCCACAAACTTCATCATGCGCTTTTCCAGCTCCTCGCCCTCCATTTGGCCGTGGGCGAAGGTGACCCTGGCGTTGGGCACGAGGCGCACTATCATGGCCGCCACTTCGATGATGTCGCTCACGCGGTTGTGCACAAAGAACACCTGCCCGCCACGCTTCAGCTCGCGCGCCACGGCGTCGCGAATCAGCGTTTCTTCAAATACGTGCAGCTCGGTAGTCACCGGCTGGCGGTTGGGTGGCGGCGTGGCAATCACGCTCAGGTCGCGGGCACCCATCAGCGAAAAGTGCAAGGTGCGCGGTATCGGCGTGGCCGAGAGCGTGAGCGTGTCCACGTTCACCTTGATTTCCTTGAGCTTGTCCTTGGTTTTAACGCCAAATTTCTGCTCCTCGTCAATAATCAGCAGGCCCAGGTCCTTGAATTGTAGCTTCTTATTGGTGAGTGCGTGCGTGCCGATGAGAATGTCGGTGCGGCCCGCCGCCACGCGCTCCATCGTTTCCTTCACCTGCTTCGGCGACTTGAAGCGGTTGATGTACTCCACCGTCACCGGCAGGTTGGCCAGCCGGTCGCGGAAGGTCTTGTAGTGCTGCATCGCCAGAATGGTCGTGGGCACCAGCACCGCTACCTGCTTGCCATCGGCCGCCGCTTTAAAGGCCGCCCGAATGGCAATTTCCGTTTTGCCAAAGCCCACGTCGCCGCACACCAGCCGGTCCATCGGGTGGGGCTGCTGCATGTCCTGCTTCACGTCCTCGGTGGCCTTGGCCTGGTCGGGCGTGTCCTCATAAATGAAGCTCGATTCCAGCTCGGCCTGCATAAAGCCGTCCTTCGAAAAGGCGAAGCCCGGCGCGGTCTTGCGCTTGGCATACAGCCGGATAAGGTCGGCCGCAATGTCCTTGACCTTCTTCTTGACCGACTTCTTCTTGTTCTCCCACTCCGGCGAGCCCAGCTTGCTCATGGTGGGCGGCGAGCCCTCGGCGCCGCTGTACTTGGCAATTTTGTGCAGGGCATGAATACTCACCGTCAGCACGTCATCGTCGCGGTACACCAGGCGGATGGCCTCCTGCACGTGCCCGTTCAGCTCCACCTGCGTGAGGCCCGCAAAGCGCGCAATGCCGTAGTCCTGGTGCGTCACGTAGTCGCCGGGCTGCAAGGTCTTGAGCTCGCGCAGGGTCAGCGCCTTTTTCTTGGAGAACTTCTTGGTTTCCTGCGCCCGGTAGTAGCGCTCAAATAGCTGGTGGTCAGTGTACACGGCTAGCCCCAGCTGCTCGTCCACGTAGCCCTCGCGCAGGGCGATGAGCAAGTGCTGAAACTGCACGTTGGGGTCCAATTCGTCGAAAATCGTGCGCAGCCGGTCGGCCTGCCGCACCGAGTCGGCCGCGATAACGGTCGTAAAATCACGCACCTTATTCTCCCGGATGTTCTTCAGCAGGCGCTCAAAATCCTTGTTGAAGCTAGGCTGCGGCTTGGCGCTAAACTTAAATTCCTGGGCGTTTTTAAAGTAAAAGCGCTTGCCAAATTCTACGATGGCAAATTCGTCCAGGCACTTCTTCAGGCTCTTGCCATTCTCAAATAAGTCGCTGGGCTTCGATACTATCTGCATGCCACCGGCTTCGTCCAGCACCTTCTGAAAATTGCCTTCCGCCTTGTCAAACAGCTCGGTCACAATGTCCAGCGTCTGGCGCATGTCCTTCACCCACAAGCAGCTGGTGCGCGGCAAAAACTCCAGAAACGACTCGCGGCGCTCCTGTAGCAGCTTGGTTTGCACGTTGGGGATAATACTGACCGAGGTGCGCGGCTCCACCGAAAGCTGCGTTTCGGGGTTGAACGTGCGGATGCTCTCAATCTCGTCGCCAAACAATTCGAGGCGGTACGGCAGTTCATTGGCGTAGCTAAACACGTCCACGATGCCGCCGCGCACCGCGTATTGCCCCGCCTCGTACACAAAATCCGACTTCTCAAAATCGTACTGCCCTAGCAGCTCGCCCAGGAAATTTACGTCCAGCTTGTCGCCCACTTTCGCCGAAAACGTGTTCTGTACCAGGCTCTGGCGGTTGATAACCTTCTCGCTCAGCGCCTCGGGGTAGGTTACGATGAGCGGGGCCGTGCCCAGCGCCGCCACGCTAGCCTGCCGGCTGGCATTGAGCTGATTAAGGACCTCGGCGCGCATCAGCACGTTGGCATTCTCCGTTTCGTCAAACTCGTAGGGCCGCTTGTAGGAGCTCGGAAACAGGAGCGCCTCCGGCCCGTCGGGCAGCAGGTGGCGCAGGTCGGCCATAAAAAGCGCCGCCTCGTCCTTATCGTGCAAGATGAACACGTTGGGGTGCGCGTGGTGGGCGCTGGCCGCCGCCACCACGGCATCCTGCGAGCCTACCAGGCCGCGCAGCTGCACGCGCAGCTCGCCGCCCCTGGCCGCGTCGTCGGCCGGGCGGCCGGGCTCAGCGGGATTGTAGGCGGCCAGCAGGCGGGCGCTCAGGGTTTGCAGCTCGGCGTCGAGGCGATAAAGACGAAGAAAATCAGCTACTTGCACGGAATATTGCTAACGAACAACTAAAAAACGGCCAGCCCGGCCAGGGATTATTCCGGTCGGGCTAGGGTAGGTACTTGGCTAATACCGTTGTTAAGGACCGAAAGTTTCCGCCGTACCTTAGCCCAATAATTTTAGTATGTTATCCTATGAATCCGCGTGACCTGCCCGAAGTCGTGGCCGAATTAATTATCGAGATGCACGAAGTGCGCTCCGAGTTGAAAGCTATTAACGGCCGGCTCGACCGCCTGGAAGGCACGATGGAGCAGGTGGTGCGGGAGCAACGGGGCATGTGCCAAGATACAAGATACAAGATATGCAAGCGCTACCCGAGCAAATTGGTACGGCTACCATCCGCGCCCTCGAACCCTTCCTCAACCGCTTGCTCGCGCCCGACGACCAGCTGCGCCAGCACGACGGCCGCCTTGTATAATCTCGAATCTCCCCAGCAGTAAATAGTTGCGCGGTTCTGCTCACCTGGCCATTGGCCTCATTACGGGCCTAGCCGTGGCTAGCCTCGTGCCCCAAATTCCGTTTTCAGTGGCCGGCATTGCGCTGGCGGGCTTCTCCTCTCTCGCCCCCGACCTCGACCATCCCGACAGCAAACTCAGCCACCGGCTAGGGTTCGTACACGGCTACGTGCGCTGGGCGTTTGGCGCGGCGGCGCTAGGCCTGGGTGCTTACGGCTATTTTCAACTGCGGCCGGGCCCCGACCAGCGCCTCACCTACATTGCGGGGCTAGCCTTTGCGCTGGTGGGCGTGGCGTTGCAGGGCGGCTCGGCCCGTAAGCTGGCGCTGCTCTTCACGGGGCTGGCCACAGTGCTGGCGGGCCTCTACGCGCAGTTTGTGTGGCTGAGCCTGCTCGGGGCGTTCATTTGCCTGGCGCCTTTTACCGGGCACCGTACTTGGACGCACACTATCTGGGCTACTCTTTTCTGGACGTACATCGGCTACCTGGCCAACCGTAGCCTGGGTTGGCGTGGCATTGCCCACTACGCCGGGGCTGGCTACGCCTCGCACCTGCTGGCCGACACGCTCACCAAGGCGGGCGTGCAATGGTTACGTCCTATTTCTATCTGCTTTCGCATCCCGCTGCTCAGCACTGGCTCTAAGGCGGGCAACATGCTGGAGGCGGCCATCTGCGCGGGCTACGGGCTGCTGGTTCTGGGACTGGCTATCGGGCGGATTGGGTTTTAAAATGAATAACTTGTGTATGTACTTGCCCGGCCTTAGCTTCGCATCAGAGCGAGTGGTACGGCGGCGGTAAAAGTATCTTCGTGTACGATATAACAGCCCGGTTCAATTAGGCCCGGGCGCCCCGTTAGTCGCTTATTTCTACTGTGTTAGCTGCCGAGCAATTAGCTCGCCGGCTTTATTTCAACTGCTACCTCATACTCAAATTTTTACCCCCACCAACTTACTGTTTTTATGAACCAGATGAATAGTCCGCTCATCCGGGTCGGCGTTTTTTACGACGGCAATTATTTTCTTAAAATTAGCGATTATTATTATTTTCAGCACGAGCGCAAGGCCCGTATCAGCCTCGAAGGCCTGCACGAATTTATCCGCCACCAGGTAGCCGAAGAAGAAGACGTGGATGTGCGCCTGGCGCAGATTACAACTTCGCATTTTTTCCGGGGCCGCCTTTCGGCCACCGAAGCCCGCGATAAAGACCGCTTGTTTCACGACCGGCTGCTCGACGATATTCTGATGAACCTGGGCGTGTGCACGCACTATATGCCCCTCAAAACCCGCGACGGCCGCCTGCAGGAAAAAGGCATCGACGTGTGGCTCAGCCTCGAAGCGCTCGAAATGGCGCTGCACAAAACCCTCGACGTGGTGGTGCTCATCGCCGGCGATTCCGACTACGTGCCCCTCATCCGCAAGCTCAACACGGTGGGCACCCGGGTGATGCTGCTCAACTGGGACTTTAAGTACGAAGACTTTAAGGGCGAAACCCGCGTGACGCGCGCCTCGCAGCACCTACTGGAGCAGGCTACTTACCCAGTGGCCATGCACTCCGTCATCGACCGCGGCCTGCAGGAGCAGGACGAGGTAGTGGAAAACATGTTTGTGACCCAGAGCGAGCCCGCGGCCTTTGCGACAATGGTGGCCCCGGCCGCCCCCAACGGCCAGGCCACCAATGGCCAGAGCTACGCGGCCACCACCACGGCCGCCAGCGCCGCCGCCGTGGCTAGCCGCGGCGTGCGCCCCACCGGCCCCACGGCCGCCGGCCCGGTGGGCACCATTGGCATGAGCACTATTAAGAACCTGAAGAATGGCTTTGGCTTCGTGGTAATGCCGCCCAACAACTTGTTCTTCAGCTACGCCGATTTATCGGAAGGTGATTTCAACGACCTGCGCGAAGGCGACTGGGTGGAGTTTACGGTGGGCCGCAACCACCGCGACGAAGACTGCGCCCGCAACGTGCGCAAGGTGGCTGCTCCCGCCATGACCGGCGACGAAGATGGCGACTACGAGCCAACCGCAGCCGCGCAATCGGTGAGCGCGGTGCTGTAAAGAGCCTGCCAACCAAAGGCAAAAAAGCCCCGCTGTCCTGCACAGCGGGGCTTTTTTACCTTATAACATCTTTTTACTGGCTGGGTAGCGGTTGAAGGTACCTAGCCCCTGCGCTACGGCGAGGTCCTCGCCAGCGTCGGGCACCAGGCGGTAGATGGTGCCGCTAACCACCATAATCGACTTGCCGGCGTGCTCGACCTGCGCCACGGCCCGCAACTCATCGCCGAGGTGCACAGGCCGCAAATAGTTGATTTTAAACTCCACCGTCGATACCAGCTCGCCGCTGGTGAAGGCCTGCGTGAGCGCCGCTGCCCCTAGCACGGCATCCAGGAGGCCAGCCAACACGCCGCCGTGCGCCGTGCCCGGCGACGACAAGTGTTCTTCCCGGATAGCCATGCGGTACTCGGCCCGGCCGGGCGCGGGTACCGCCAGGGCCATCCCATTGGCCTGACCGTAGCGGTTGATGCGATTGTAGTGAGCTACCAGGGCGGGCCAATCGGGGAGGGGATGCGACATGATGAAAACATTGTGAAAAAGAGTAAAACGCGAAAAACTGCCTTACGTTGAAGGGCAGGGCGGCAACGAGCCCGCTGCCCCGCTAGCCCCGACCCGTACCTTTGCCGGCCCGGCCGGGGCTAGCGGCCGCCGCCCATTTTACTTAATCCTCGCTTACCCCATGCCCTCCTTCGATATCGTCAGCAAAGTGGACCCGCAGACGCTGGAAAACGCCATTAATACCGCCAAAAAAGAATTGGCCACGCGCTACGACCTGCGCGA
>Ga0160429_1000679_pt1 | contig 24342 bp, 28 predicted proteins | sample SolpanmetagenomR_FD_108199 | JGI IMG/M metagenome (GOLD analysis project Ga0160429, IMG submission 108199) | Solar panel surface microbial communities from Lawrence Berkeley National Laboratory, California, USA - R | ecosystem: Engineered > Built environment > Solar panel > Unclassified ...
CTCAGTCTGGGCAACACAGAATCGCAGAACAGCGACCGACTGTACTCTACTAATCTCAGAATGAGGCTGTAAAGTAGTACGCTGTTCTGCACTGTCTAGAAAGGATGCCATGAAGAAGAAGAAGAAGAGATTCAGGAAGCAAAAAAATTAAGGTGATGAGCCAATGATTACTAATCTGGCAGGGTATGCGTTACTGTGAAATCTTGACTTCGTCATTTCTTAGCGCGGTTCGAGACGTTTGATGATGTTGTTGTGTTCGAGGACAAACAACTAAAGACATTATATTGTGCAAAGGATAATACTCAAAAGACGTTAACAGATTGAGTCTCCTTCCTGCTGCTATCAGACTTTGACAACAAAGTCACTTGTACTTACGCGCATACTATCCCATACTGCTCCCCGACGTTCAGACTCTCCTTCCCCTATACACTTCCGAGCGCGCAGCACTGCAATCACCTACGAACACAGAAGTCTGCTGGCACACTTAGAGTTGGCCTGTAGAGATCAGTCAGCACTATCGACATGGCATCAGCACTGTTCTTCCTAGACCTTAAGGGCAAGGTAGGCATATCCAGTCTCATCTATCTTGAGCAAGCACGTAGCTAGTGTGTTCACGATCCAAGTGACTAACTGCTGCGTGCTAGACCTTGCTTGCGCGTAACTATAGAGGAGACATACCTATGTCAGCAGTCGACAAGTTTCCAATACTCCTATCCGAAGCAGAAGAAGAAAGCTCAGCTGTACCACCATGCTTCTCAGACGAAGGCATCAATGTATGTTTCAAGGAGTCTCAATGATAGCAAGACATATTCGCTCAACATTACTACAACAGTACCTCTACATAAGACACAACAACCTCTACGTCCTCGCACTCACAAAACGAAACAGCAACGCTGCGGAAATATTACTCTTTCTACATAAGCTGGTTGAGGTGTTCACGGAGTATTTCAAAGAGCTGGAAGAAGAGAGTATACGGGACAACTTTGTCGTCATCTATGAGCTTCTCGATGAGATGATGGATTATGGATATCCACAAACGACAGAAAGCAAGATCCTACAAGAGTATGTGATTTTAGACGTTCCAATTCATCGAGTCCGCTGACACAAAGGCTTCCTTCTAGATATATAACACAAGAATCCCACAAACTCGAAGTCCAAGCTCGAGCACCAATAGCTGTGACAAACGCTGTATCCTGGCGTTCCGAAGGCATTCGGTACCGCAAGAACGAAGTCTTCCTCGATGTCGTCGAATCGCTCAATCTGCTCGTCAGCTCCACCGGCAACGTTCTGCGTTCTGAGATCCTCGGCGCTGTCAAGATGAAGTGCTATCTTTCTGGTATGCCCGAATTACGACTCGGTTTGAACGACAAAGCAATGTTTGAGACAACAGGACGTACAACAAAAGGAAAGTCTGTTGAGATGGAGGATGTCAAGTTTCATCAGTGTGTCAGATTATCGAGATTCGAGAACGATAGGACTATTAGCTTCATTCCGCCAGATGGAGAGTTTGAGCTCATGTCATATCGTCTGAATACACAAGTGAAGCCGTTGATCTGGGTGGAGTGTATGGTTGAATCGCATTCAGGTTCCAGGATCGAGTATATGCTCAAAGCCAAAGCACAGTTCAAGCGGAGGAGTACTGCGAACAATGTCGAAATCAGCATTCCAGTACCTGAAGACGCAGACTCGCCACGGTTCAGGACGAATGTGGGTACAGTACATTATGCGCCCGAACGAAGCGCAATCATCTGGAAGATCAAGCAATTTGGTGGCCAGAAAGAGTTCTTGATGAGGGCGGAGCTTGGCTTGCCGAGTGTAAGGGGTGATGATGAGAAAGGAGGAGGTATGATGGGAGGGTTTGGAGGTATGGGAGGTGGCATGAGTGGTGGTAAGGGAAAGAGACCGATCAACGTCAAGTTTGAGATTCCATACTTTACGACGAGTGGGATCCAGGTGAGGTATCTGAAGATCATCGAGCCCAAGGTATGTTTTGGTGAGGTTCTTGTGTCTCATGGAATAAGCTAACATCAGATATAGTTGCAATACCCATCGTTGCCATGGGTGAGGTATATCACACAATCTGGCGACATTGCTGTACGACTGCCGGATGTTGCTCAATCCTGAGAGTGTACACGTATTTGACTGCCAGCAACTATGGATGCAGACACACCCGATACGTACTCCCTAGTCCAGCGAACGAGCATAGGACTGCCAAGATGCGACATGTAGAGAGTTCATCGATACAGTGGTGAAGCTTGGTAACCCAGCTGCATTGGTATGAGATCATTACATGGCAGATGTAATCGACCTTCGCTGTCAGGCCAGGCACTTGTAGATAGCACGGAGTCGAATAAGACAATGAGCCACGAAGCTAGATTCCCAGATTTCCGATCTACCTAGGTCGTCAGTGATTCTCGATGTTGATAGAGTTGGCGCTAGAATAACGGAGCGAAACTCCGTCGCAATAGAAACAAATTTGAAACTTGGACTTGAACTCAGCATGAGCGTCTGAATAATGGACATGTCAACACTCCCGAAAACATCCCCCTTCCTGCATCCAGGCCCATCATCGTCAGCTTCCTCTCTTGCCGTATTACATCTCCGCCGCGACCAACTCCTACCTACCATCCTTCGCAACGCTGAAGATGGCACCGAAGATTATGCAGAAGGGCATGTTACCAACACTCGCTTCGGATCATTCCCACATAGCACACTCGTCGATCTTCCATGGGGAAGCCAAGTCCTTGCATCAAAGGTAGACACGGGCTCAAGAGGTGGTCGAAGCAAGAAGCGTAAGCTCGTCGAAGTCACACCTGAAGATGTAGAAGATTCAGAAAGAACAGCGCCGAAAGCGGCTGTAACTGCAGCCTCTGGCTTTGCGCACCTACTCCCACCCACCCCTGAGATATGGACTATATCGTTACCGCATCGCACGCAAGTCGTGTACACACCGGATTATAGCTATGTTCTGCAGAGACTGCGTGTTCGTCCTGGTTCGACGTTGATAGAGGCTGGTGCTGGCAGTGGATCGTTCACGCATGCGGCTGCAAGAGCAGTGTTTAATGGCTATCCGCATACTCTACCTGTGTCAAATGGTTCGACACCTAAAATACGACGGAAAAAGCAGTACGGGAGAGTATTCAGCTTCGAATATCATGAACCTCGTGCCAAGCAACTCCAAGAAGAGATCAAATCGCATGGTCTCTCCGCTGTTGTTCGCGTGACCCATCGCAATGTCTATGAAGATGGCTTTCTGGTTTCTGCCTCATCGAACATACAAGATCAACTCACGCCGGAAACAGATGGCGACGTCTCTATTCCACCTCAACTCGTTCCACCGAAAGCAACGGCAGTCTTTCTCGATCTGCCAGCACCGTGGCTTGCTCTGCCAAACTTGACGCGCAAAGCACCAAGTCCACTTGACCCTACAGAGCCAGTACATATCTGCTGTTTTCTGCCTTGTATAGAGCAGGTTACGCAATGCGTCAACTCGTTACGTGCACACGGCTGGCTGGAAGTCAACATGCAGGAACTGACGCATCGTCGCCTGGACGTCCGTCGTGAACGTATTGGTCTTGATTTGGAAGGGCTACGAGGCGTCAATTCTAGTCCAGCAACACTAGATGAGGCTGTGCGGCGGCTTGTGGAAATCGAAAAGCTCGCTCAATTACGAGCGGCGAACATGAAAGATGGAGATGATGACATGACTGGAGCACCGGACACACCAAGCGAACAGCTAGAAACGAAAGGTGTGCGACTGAGCAGGATAGCTGCTGAGGAAGTGGGCAGGAAAGCTTTCAAGGAAGGCAGGCTGGTCCATCGCACTGAACCGGAGATCAAAACGCATACGAGTTATTTGGTGTTTGCAGTGCTGCCTAGAGAATGGAGTGATGAGGAAGAGAAGGCTTGTAGAGAGGAATGGATACCGGACAAGACGGTCGTAAGAGATGAGAACGCTGGTAAAGGAGTTAGGGGCGGAAAGAAGGGTGATGGTAAAGCCGTCAGGACGGGCAAGGTCAGGAAGACTGAGGAGATAGTGGTCGATAACGTGCAGGACAAGATGGAGGCTTAGTACTAGGTGAGCGAAACTACTGCTAGGCTAAAGTACATGTAATCAACATACGACGAACCGCTAACGATCGACGGCATGCTTGATCGTGCTTGTATCTATGCCAAGTCGAATGCACCTTCCTGTCCAGGCCTAGCTTAATCGGCATGCAGGAGATGTATGAAAAAGGCAAGAGCACTTGCCTCGCTTGTCCCGTGTATTGATAGCACGACAGTTTACAGGCTGGATCTTCTTCATCTTCCCATGACTCTTTATCACCTTTCTTGTTCATAGCCTCATTAGCGCAGGTTCTTACCTGTAGCTCATTGGAAGACAGCAGGACAAAGCCCATCAACTGCTCGACAACACAACCATGTTTCTCTACCTGTGGAAATGGCTTTCGTCGTGAGTCAATCGTTAGCACATGATGTGATATCAACGCTCACTAGATCAAGAGCTCTAGTAGCGTGCATTAGTGTTGAACCACAGAATTACAAGCCTCAATAGTTTCCCCTCCCAGAGCAGGACTTATATCAGATGCTCGTGAAACCTGTTTATCGTGCATTTTGGCACTGCGAAAATGAAACCCCAAATTGTTACTATTATCGCCACTTTCCTGGGCGCTGCTCTTGCTGCTCCTACTCAGCATGCTTCCCATGTCCTCCACGAGCGTCGTGATCTCGAGCATCCTGCTGCTAAAATCTGGAAAAAGAGAGCCTCTGTTCCAGTCGGCAGAGAGTTGCCTGTCAGGATCGGTCTTCAGCAGACTAACCTTGACGCCGCACATGACCTCCTTATCGAGATGTGCGACATTACTGCATATTGTTAGAATGTGCTTGTAACACGTAAGCTAACATGGCTGTTAGTTCTGACCCAAGCTCGCCTCGCTTTGGCCAGCACCTCTCTGCCGAAGAGGTGATTGAGCTCACCGCTCCTAAGACGAGTACTGTCGATGCAATCCTTGCCTGGCTCGAAGATGCCGGTATCAAAGGTGTTAGTCACAGTGTCAACAAGCAGTGGATTCAGTTCGATACTGCTGTCGAGAACTTGGAGAATCTCCTGGAGACTAACTACCACGAGTTCGTCCACGAGCCTTCTGGTGATGTCCATGTCGCCTGCGATGAGTATGTTGTGCCTGCCTGCGACGACCTTCCCACATAGAGCATAGCTGATCTAATACAGATATCATGTTCCCTCCCACATCCAGGAGCACATCGACTATATTACACCAGGTATTAAGCTCATCAAACCTACAAGACACCGCCTGTCCAGCAGCATGTCTAGTAACGAGATCGAGAAGAGAACCGACTTCTATCTACCTCCTATTGTTGACCCATCAGCTGATACGTCCAACTTGACCAGCGGAGATCGTGCCATGTTAGTCGACATCTTTGTGCTCTTTCATAATGTCCTATGTGCTCATCATAATTATCTAGTACCACTTGCGATTTTCACATCACTCCTGGATGCGTGAAGCGTACGTTGCTCAAGATTCCTCAGCGCAATTTATCATGCTAACAATACGTGGCAGGCCTCTACAACATTACTGTTTCTACCACAGCAGTCGCTGGCAATGAGCTCGGTATCTTCGAAGATCTCAACGACATACTTGATCAAAAGGATCTCAATCAGTTCTTTAACCTGTTCTACTCGTGAGTCTATGAGAGGCAGCTCTGAGTATGTCACTGAAACCTTCCCAGAACCATCCCCAAGGGGACTACACCTATCCTACAGCTCATCGACGGCGCTCCAGGGCTGACTACTCAAGCCAATGGTGGCCCAGAAAGTACACTCGACTTCGAAATCTCTTATCCAATTGTCTATCCTCAACAGATTAAGCTATTTCAGACGGACGATAAGCCTACAGAGGCTAATTATACATACGGTAAGTGCTTCCTATCTGCTCTCTTTGTTGTAGGGATAGATGAATGCTAACACTACGCAGACGGCTTTTTGAACAACTTCTTCGGTAAGTGCTTCCTACCTGCTCTCTTTTTGAAAGGGATAGACTCAACGCTAATTTTACGCAGACGCCATCGACGGGAGCTATTGTACTTACTCAGCATTTGGCGAGACTGGCAACAGTCCCATCGATCCCCCTTATCCTGATCCACAGAAAGGTGATTATACATATATTATCGAACAAGAATGAATTCTTATATACTATCACAGGCGGCTACAAGGGTGCTCTCCAATGTGGTGTCTACGAGCCTACGAACGTAATCTCAATCTCGTACGGCGGCGATGAGGCCTATATGCCTGTCAACTACCAGCGCAGGCAATGCAACGAGATTATGAAGCTTGGACTGCAGGGCGTGAGCGTAATTGTCGCTTCTGGTGATAGCGGCGTCGCTGGTGATGGTGGCTGTCTGGGACCTAAGGGCAAGATTTTCTCGCCAGATTTCCCGTAAGTTCTTACTTGAATCAGGCACAGTATTATGCCACTAACACCAGCTAGGGCTAATTGGTAAGTGGTCCCTTCGAAGCCTTACAAACTGTGGAGACTTGTTGTCGAGCACAACCATCCGCATCCACCAAAACGCTTTAATGTGTTGACTAATGCAAGCTCTAGTCCATACGTGACTGCAGTCGGCGCCACATTCCTCCCATACCCTCACAACGCTTTCATTGACGCCGAAGTTGCAGTCAATAGGTTTCCATCTGGCGGAGTATGTCTTTCGCTGAGCAGCTCCCAACATCAACTTTCTGAACATCACTGACCTGCCTATAGGGCTTCTCAAATATCTACCCTTCACCCAGTTGGCAGGTCGACGCCGTCCAGGGATATCTTGCCGCTTATCCCCCTAACTTCCCTGCTTACCAAACACTTTACAATGCCACCACCTACAACAACTCTGGATTCGGTGCGAACGGCGGCCTCTACAACAGCATTGGACGAGCTTATCCCGATGTCGCGGCTGTTGGTGATGGCATCGTCATTGTCAATGAGGGTGCGGTCGTGATCATCGGCGGAACTTCTGCTTCGGTAAGTTAAGAGGAATACAATCTAAACCTCTAATTTGAGACTATCTGTTCTTTATTGGTGGCTAACTTCATCATTAGGCTCCAGTATTTGCGTCGATCTTGACTAGGATCAATGAAGAGAGATTGCTGGCTGGCAAGTCGACCGTCGGCTTTGTCAATCCTACTCTAGTAAGCTCATCGAGACGTCCCATATCATCTTTTTATACTAAACTGTAATGTAGTATGCCAACCCTGATCTGTTGCACGACATCACCAAGGTAGTATGCGAACCCTGATTACCGGTACCACATCGCTAAGATCATTTAGGGCAACAACAATGCTTGTAAAGGGAATGGCTTTAAGTGCGGAACCGGCTGGGGTAAGTTCCAGACCTCTCTGTTTCGTGCTGAATACTAAGCTAATTCCCTGTTTCTTTTTGCAGATCCAGGTATAATATTTCGGAGCCCACAGACGAGAACGCAGTGCTAACAAACATTCTAGTGACCGGACTTGGCACACCCAAATATGGAGCGATGTTGGATTTCTTTATGAGTCTCCCTTAGGAGCTTGAAAGACACAGGTATTTGGTCGGAGGATGAAGGTAATCTGTTTTCGGCTTGGAGATGACACGTAATCTGTGACAGGTGATTGAGAGGTGGAATAAGTGAGGTAATCGACGTGTCTTGCGTCTATGATATTTAGGGACAATGAATATATTCTTACATTTCTGATTCAATGGTGCGTGATGCTGATAAAGCAGACTGTTCAGCTGAAACGACTTGTGATTTCTTGATAAGCAAGATGATAGGGCATGTCGTCGATAGAACGAAGAGTGTTAGATTATAAGCTTAGAGACTTGCATCATGTCAATCTGTCTTCCGTTTTCGATTATAATGAACGAAGGGAAGCCTTGCAGAATGTATGAAGTTGACCCCCTACTGCCAAGACCTACGATCAGAATACCATCGGCTCCCCTCCCTCGCACTTCTATCTCATTTTGTGTGTGTGTGTGTGTGTGTGTGTGTGTGTGTGTGTGTGTGTGTGTTTCATGTATTTATTGATGTCCATGTTTCTCGATGGTCTTCGACTTTCTGTTCGGGAGCTTCTCCGTATGATGCCTTTGAACTTTGCCCAAAGGCATATTTACTTATTTACTACTTCCACTGCATCATCTTTTAGCATTCGCCTTCTATATTAGAGTATTCGTCAAATAAAGCCGTGCATATACTAGAATGGGTTCCTTGTTCGGCGGAGACGTCATTGTAAAGTTGGGCTTGTTAGGGACAGCCTTCCTCGCTGGTGAGTGTTTGTGTGCTATGTCTTTTTGCTCTCACAAGAAAAAACACGATTTATCGGTGATTGTTTGGAGGTGTGATATGTCAAATGTACATTGGGCATGACAATTACAGCTTGTCTGGAAAACCTGCATACATGAAGAACGGTGCTGTTTCTTGTGAGGCAGGATTAGCCACATCGACCAGAGCATTATTAGCTACGCTCGGTCTAAGATCTCCCTCCTTAACTGGCTAGTGGCCAATTCTTGCTACCGATATCGTCACGGCTTCACCACTTCAAAGAGATCCCTCCAACGTTTCTATCATTACTGCTTGAGACTTTCCAGCACTAACAGCATCTCCTTCTTTCCGTAGGTCGCATAACAACCTTCAGCACCGTCCTGGTCCCCATCCTCCTTCTCCCTAACCCCTCCTCCTCCTCCTCAGCATCAGCATCAGCATCAGCATCAGCATCAGCATCAGCATCAACATCCCACCTCCTAACACAATGGCACACCGCCTACACCTTCTCGCAACGCGCCGGTCCCCCAACTCTCCTCGGCGCAGTCGCTCTCTTTAGCTATCTAGGTTTCTACCGCGCCGCAACGCTATCTAACGTGCATGTTTTGAGCTTAGCGATGGTGATAGGGATGGTGCCGTTTACACTGGCATTCATGGCCGGTCTTGAGAAGGAATTGGTGCAGAAAGCAGAGAGGGTTGGCGATGTCAAGAGAAGTGTGAGTGATGCTGCTGGTGGAGAGAAGGAGGAGAAGAGGGTGAGAGCCTTAATAGAGAAGTGGGGGGGTTTGAATTTGGTGAGGGCTTGTTTGATGGGTGGTGCGGGTGTGGTTGGGTTGTTGGCTTTGTGATGGTTTAGTTTTGGAGGGATTGTGAGTTTATCTTGGGAACAAGGCGAGCCGTCCCCGACGGGAAAGAATGGTCAGGTATTGTACGACCGTACCACTGAGAGACGCCGTTGAACAGAGGGCACGGGAACAGCAGCATACGGTCTAGCCAGACCCTCATCTGCACCCATTCTCCCAAAGACCACGAACTGTGTCTTTGGTGTTCACCAGGTATATATCTGAAGCCCATTACCTACCACGCCCTGTACTCTCGACCCTCGAATTGCACAATACAGGCCTCCTGTCATTCATCCATCATAACTTGATTTAGGCGGATCCTAGTAAACTACGCAGCCCCCGTTGTTTCTTTGTTCTCCTTTGCTTCAATTGAGCTTAATCACATGTATAAAGTCACAAGCTGACGTCCTTTGGATATTATACATAGCCTGCATCGAATGGGTATCAATATCGTACACGAAGATTCGACAATCCCTATATGCATCTTACAAGTCTCACAATACGTCACATCATCACACCAAACTATCCTTCCAACAGAACCTGCCACAATCCCTCACCATCCACAAAATCATGTCCAATAACATTCACCAACCACAAATCTCCTCTCAAGTCATCCAGTAATTTCGCACTCTCACTTCCCTTCGCAAACACACTTCCCCACTCTCTCCAAATCACAAATGCCTCTTCCTGCCACTCCCTAAAGCTGACTGCCTCAATGATCGTTGGCGTGATAATCTCCTTCCCTTTGAAAGCGCCCCACGTCACCGGATTCAGACTCTCTTCATCACTTGCTTGAAACTCGCCTGCTGCATTGCCGGCGAAATATGTGAATTCATTGCCTCGTTTCTCAAGCTTCTCACGCAGTGTGTTCCAGTCCGAAGCAGGCAGGAAAAGCTCGACGAAGGGTTTCTGGTAGACGAATCCGCCTCTCTTGGGTCCCCAGCCGAAAACGGGATGGCCGCTGGAGACACCGTTGACGGCAGGTTGCGACGCCATTGTCCACCAACCTTTGTCATTCAAAGACATGAGCTGGGATTTGATGATTTCGGTTTCTGGGGACGGAGCGTCTTCGGACCAGGGATTTGCTGACAGTGTGCCCTGCAGGTAGCGGCGGAAGATGGAGGTTATGTCAGAGTGAGTTGTAGGAGTGGACCAGAGGGAGAGTGCAAGGGATGGAGACAGGTTCGGGTGGAGGGCATAGTTGTTGGCGGAGTTGTAAGCTAGATGGTTGTTAGTATATGTTGGATGTGGTACCATATTCTCGGTACTAGTGGCAAGTAAAAATGAAATGGTGCTTACCAGGACTTCTAGCGTCACCCCATCTCCCGTTTGGATAGTCGTCCCATGTGGCTGCTCGGCCTAGACTTCCTTCTCCTTCTGCGATTGCCAATGGATCTTCGTCTGCCTCTGTTCTTGGCTTTCCAGCTTCTTCTTCGAAGACGTAGTCGTCTGTTTTTTGATCTTGTGGTATCGAGCCAGAGGCAATCACGCGGTTCTTTGTAGATGATCTTCGTCTTCTGCTCGCCGTCGATGTTTGATTATTCGAGGAGACATCTTCTGGTGGTGGTTGTATATTAATCGTGAAAGTATTTCCTACTGCTTCTCCACTCGACTTCACATACTCATCCTCTAGTGATGGTGCTGGCAGGAGCTCTGTACCCTCCAAAATCTGTGCAACAGCCTTCTCCAGATTAAGCGTATAGAAATGGAATCCTTGCGCAAACCTTCGCTTCGGTCTGTTTTGCTTGATCGTGTTAACAATGTCAGTCACAACAGCCACACCTGCATCCTTGACACCCTCATCATCTCCTTTTAACGATTGAAACTTCTTCTGGAAATCCGTAGGTATCGTTACTCTCGCCAGCTTTATGGTCCTACTAAAACTCTGCCACCCTTGCGCCGGCATCAAGCCAGGTATTATCGGTATCTTTTCAAACAATCCATCGTCCTGACTTCGTAATAATTTCTCAAATGCCAGATATTTGTTGACATCGTAAAACAGCTGTGTCAGTAGAAAGTCTGCGCCTGCTTTGACCTTTTCCACCAAGTGCGGCAGGTCATGCTGTGGATCCTGGAAGAAACCGCCGGGATGCGCTGGACTTGGAGTAGGATGTCCTTCAGGATATGCCGCTGCTCCTATGCAAAAGTAATCTCCGTGTTGCTCCCGGATATACCGTATCAAGTCTACTGCATGCGCAAATCGTCTGTTCTCACCATGCTGCACTTCATCCGGAGCATCGTCCAATGCGTATTCACTCTCTCTTGGTTCGTCGCCTCGTAATGCCAGTATATTCCGCACATTCAGCTTTTTGCATGATTTGAGCACTTCATCCACCGCGCCTGCTTTCATGTTGGTGCATGTGAGATGTAGACATGTTGTAAGGTTGAGTTGGTTTTGGCAGACATCGGCGAGCTCGAGGGATCGTGAGGCTGTTGAGCCGCCTGCGGAAAAGGTGACGCAGATGAAAAGAGGCTGGAGCGCGCGGAGGCGATGGAGTCGTGGGAGGAGGTTGTCGAAGCCCTGGCTTTGTTAGCATGAGCGTGGTGGGAGTGGCACGGAATGGAGTATACAGCTGATGTCTTAGGAGGGAAGAACTCGAGGGAGAAGAAGAGGGCTTCTGCAGGGAGGGCGGAGATGCGATCTATGATCTTGGACATGTCTGATGCTTTGGTCGGTAACTTGATTACACAGCTGTTACTCGGCAAGGCAGTGGTCGTGTGTCAAATGTGTTTCAGAGTCACGCTGCATATTTGTTGCGTGATCGGAGGAGGTCCCACATCGAAAACAATGCGGGGCGTACGCGGCTATGTGCCTGCAGCCCGTGCCGATGTGTCATGTGTGCTTCAAATTGATGACTATGTTCATGAACATATGTGTATAGTACGGAACAGTACTGTCCTGGCCCGGCCTGATACTCCAGCCATTCGTGATCTAAATCTGCTCCAAGCTTCAATCATCCCGACTCTGCTTCATACTTCCTCCTTCTCAATCAAATATACTTGTAAGGGTTCATAATACCATTCTGCAACGTTGGTTAGTTCAGCGGATAAAGCTCGACGATCAAATTCGAAACATACCGGGTCATACATCTTCTTGATGCCTTTCATCAATCCAACCATCGTACTACTCCTGCTGTACTCGATATAATCCTTCTTTGCTATCCCCAAACCGTGCTCGGCACTGATACTACCCTTCAATTCTTGAACTTGCTCATACACCCACGGCTCCAGAATCTTCTCCACCTTCTTGTCAAATCGTCGTACAGGCACGTTCAGGTGCAAGTTGCTGTCACCCATGTGACCATATCCAACAACATCAACGACGGGATACTCATCTGTGTCACCCATCACGCCAGCTTCCTGCATTTTTGCGCGAGTCTTTTCAACTAAATCGTAGAGTTGTGGCAAAGGGAGTGATAAGTCGTATTTGTAGACACCGCCCCAGTGGTTCAGAGCTTCGGCGATACCTTCTCGACATGCCCAAAGTTCATTCTGTTGTGTTTGATTCTCAGCTACTGTGCCGTCTGCTACGATCTCTTCGGACATGACATGCTCGAGGAATGCTTCCAATTTCTGTGTGTAAAGTGTCAGTTGATCGGATTTCTTCGACATTGCGGAGGTCTAAATATGCAGATCATACCTCTTGATCGTGCTCGGCATTACTTCCACTCGTCTCAATGAGCACATAGAATGGATATTTTCCTTCCAGTGGTAGTTTTCTATCCTTTGCAATCTTCATCAACCTTTGACTCGTCGCATCCATAAACTCGAATGCAGAGATAATTTCCCCCAACTTCTTCTTAGCCTCAATGAAGGCTTGCTGACACTTTTCAAAGCTTTCTACACCAAAAGCCGCCACGCTGACAGCCTGAGACCGCTGAGGACATAACACAGAAATCGCCGTAATAATGCCAATAGTACCCTCACCACCAATGAACAACTGCTTGATGTCATATCCAGTATTGTTCTTGCGTAACGTCGATAGGTCGTCCACAATCGTGCCGTCAGGTAAGACAGCTTCCAGTCCCAGGATGTTTCCATGCATACTTCCATATCTCAACAACCTTAATCCACCAGCATTCGTGGCCACGACTCCACCAACATGACAACTTCCCTTCGCGCCCAAGTCCAGTGGGAAGATATGTTTCCTGTCTGCCAGATAGTTGTCTGCGACTTCCAAGATGACACCGGAGTCCGCGACCAAGATGCCGCTAACTTCATCAAACGACCTGATTTCATTCATCCTGGCCAGACTTATGACAATCTCATCAAACACTGGTACACTTCCTCCAACCAGGCCAGTGTTTCCACCTTGTGGCACAACAGCTAGCTTGTTGTCATTGCAGTATTTCAGAATTTGGCTGACTTGTTCGGTTGTCTTTGGTCGGAGGACGAGCTTGGATTGGCCGCGGTATTTGCGCATCCAGTCTGCATTGTAAGGGTCGAGGTCGGAGGACTGATCTTGAGAGAGACCGTCGATGATTGCTGAAGGACTGTCATCGAGTATGCTCTTAAAGTGGGAGACGTGATCTTGGGTAAGCTGAGCGAAGCGAGAGTCCCGCTGTATATTTGGATATCTTGGCGCTAATAGTTAGCTGGTGGCGGCGGATGACTCGGAGGAACGAAGCTGACTTGTCTGCAGTATATGCTAGAGGTTGAGGGATGTTCTCTTTGCCTTCCACGTCGCTCTGTTCCCATGATGTACTGTTCCTCTGCGACGTTGTACAAATCAGCCTTGTTGCTGGTCTATATGCGGGGCGAGGGTGGCGGAGGGTGGTGCGTGTGGTGCGAGCTACTGGACGCAGCAATCGGTACGCAGAGGACATGATGGAATGGTGACCAGCGGGAGTAAAGGAATCTCGACAGTGAGTTGGCTTACGCTCGAAGTTAAGTCAATGTTTCCTGACTTTGTGCTCGGCGATCAGTGGTGAAACACCGAGATCGGATGAAACACATTCCAAACACATCACGTGACGGAAACCCCAGACGTTTACCAAAACGAGCTGTTTCAGCCTTCCCTTCCTCCCTCCATCCATTCACATAACCTCTCATCACTAGATGTACAATGGCTAAGGTAGTTACATGCCAACTGATTTGCCAATATCTGCTAGTGCTGAACCAAAATTTAGTGGATTTGTGGTTCGCAGCACCAAAAGCGAAACAAGATCAACTGCTCAACCAGTATAGCAAGTTATTAGAGTTAAGTACCACGAACAGAACCAAGACCTGAAGTACCACGTGCAGGACGCAAATATAAGAGCGCCTGAAGCTGCGTGAGCAATGGCACAACTCACAACATCTTCATACAAAATCGCAGCCTCATATCCCCTGGCCGCAACAAACTATCCTCCCCCTCACCTCTTTCAGCTTTCAGCACGAAGGTGTGATCATACTCAACTATGACGTCCCACTTTGTGCCCATACTCTCACCTAACTCATTCCACCACTTCTTGAAACTCTCTGGATTGTGCCGATAAGCAGAGCCGCCACGTCTGCGCACCATTTCTCCTGCAGTCTTATTGCCCATCTGCCTACCGAGAACCATACTTCCGGGTCGGTTACGCATCAAGGACATAACCTTCTTCGCCGCTTTTGTCCCATCCTCCAAGTTAAACAGATGGAAAAAAGAGGCAGCGTGTACTATATCCATCTTACCAGCCAGCTCGTCCAATCTCGACTCGTCGGCGAAAACATCTGCAACCATGAAAGTCGATCTAGGCATTTTTGCTTCATCCAAGAAGAGATCGTAGCCTAGATCAATGAATGGTTGCTCAAGATCCGAGCCGTGCAGATTCTCTACCGGAGCACCGTCGAAAGCGAGACGTCGTACATCTTGGCCGAAGCAGCAACCAATATCAAGAAATTGGTCGCCCGACTTCACGCGAGACAGGATGTCTTGATATTCCCTTGTCTTACCAACACTGAGGTCGAGGAAGCGGAATTGGCCTATGCAAGGGTATGGAAAGATGTCCCATGCTCGTTGTCTCTAGACATGATATTAAATCGTGTCCATAGAGTACAACTTGTTGTCTTTACACTTACAATATTTAAGATGTGGGAGATGACTTGATCTGATGGTATTTTGCTATATTGTTCAAGCAATTGTCTTGTTGAGGGGTTTACGTCACCGTCGCGAAGCTCCTCCGTGAACCAGCGAGCACGTCTGTCGTTCTTTTCCGCTGCAGCATGGTCTTCTCGTCTAACTCCTTGTGTCATTTTGCTTGAATCGTGAGGTCACTTGTGTATGATAGTAAAAGCTGGCCTGGCAAATTCACAGTGAATGCGAGCAGGAAGGTATAAGGGAGTGCTAGAATCAATATCGGTAGTTTATACCATGAAATACTCGCTTCGGACGGGCGGTTGGGTAATGGCGAGCGACCATATCAGTCACGATGTGCCGAGTACAGCAGTTCGTTTAATGAGATGATAGAAGGGCATGACGTGCGTAATTGCTCTGTGTTGGCGTTATTTAGTGATTGACCTCGCTATCCACGAGGGCGCGAGTGTTAGTGTTGTAGATCAACGGAACTTGCCATGGACTCTGCTTCAAACAATTGCAATTCTCCTGACTGCGTTATGAAGCTGACAGGTATCGAAAAGAGCAACATAACTTCGTACTCTCGTCTGGATCGTAGTGATAGATTCTCAGTACCACTTGCAGCTCCTAGATGTATGCTTGGCTGAATTGCTTGTTTCTTCGCCGAGCCGCTGGCTGTCGGGACTAGATCCGTCCCTTTCAGCTGTCGTTTGCAAAGGCGCCGATGTGGGTCTTTTCTCACCTAACCCTCTCAAATTAGCAACAAAACACTTCGTCCTTGGAAGGTGTTAATGTTACATAATTGTGCAACATCCATGCTCTTGTGTGAACTGTATTGTCTGTATTGTGAATCTGAAGAACCGCGACGCATTTGTAACCGCCTGTAAACAGAGGCCTCTTGTGTAGGTATCATAGCGCTCTTGAAAAGACTTAGTACGAGCTCGAGTTGTGCAGTGAGTTGTGTGATAATCTTCACACCCTGTTCTTCCAAGCATTATAGCACATTCCTACCACCAACACCATGCCCTCCAACGCCCACGACCATGCATCACACCCTCCACTTTCCCGCCGGCCCAAGAACCGCAAAGTCCTGCTCATGGGCAAATCCGGCGCCGGCAAGTCCTCCATGCGCTCCATCGTCTTCAACAACTACATCGCCTCCGACGTGCGCCGGCTAGGCGCCACCATCGACATCGAACACTCCAACATCCGATTCCTCAACAATCTCACCTTGAACCTCTGGGACTGCGGTGGCCAGGACGCCTTCATGGAAAACTATCTAAATCGGCAGAAGGAGCACGTATTTGGAAACGTGGGCGTGCTAATCTACGTCTTCGATGTGGACAGTCGTGAGTTCAATGCAGATTTACTCGGATATGCACGCGTCGTGCGGGCTTTGGAGGAGGAGAGTGGCGTTGAAGGACGAATGGCGAAGGGGAAGAGAGATGAGGGCGCGAGGATATGGGTGTTGGTGCATAAGATGGATTTGGTGGAAGAAGATCTTCGTGACAAGGTGTTTGCGGAGAGATGTGCGGCGATACGGAAGGTGTCTGAGGGCTTCAGAGACACGGTGCAGTTTTTCCAGACGAGCATTTGGGATGAGACTCTGTATCGTGCTTGGACGCATGTCATCAAGAATCTGATCCCAAACGCGGTTGAGATCGAAGATAAGCTGCAACGTTTAGCGGAGGTCATGCAGGCGAGAGAGTGCATTCTGTATGAGCGAACGACGTGTTTGCAGGTTGCAAAAGTGTCGAAGGCGAAAGAAGAGAGAAATCCGGCAATAGAGCGTTTCGAGGGGATGAGCAGTGTGTTAAAGACACACAAGCAGAGTTTAGCGTACGTTGTATTCTCATACCGATACCACCATCCTAATACTAATACTAACATCCATCGCTAGGAAACACACACACCTCCCCGCCTCCTCCGCAAATTTCGGTGAACTTCAAATCAAAACACCAGGTTTTATGTTCTTTATCACCAGACTCACGGAGAATTGTAACCTCGCCGTCGTCATACCACCTTCGGAACAAGTCTTTAACGCTGCCATGACCAATGTGGCGATAAGCAGGAAATCTTTCAACGAGCTGGACGTCCAACGAGATCGCAAGGGTGGAGGTGGTGGTGGGGGTTTCTTCGAAAGTGTTGGCCGAGATGTATAGCTTGAGATTGGATAGTCATGCAGGCGAAGAATTTGCTGATGAGGATGAGAATGCCGACGCGCCTTGCAGCCTCGCTGTGCTGGCACGTGCCCATCGAACTACATGAGTATGGGATGCCGGAGCAAAGGTCAGTCATGAGAGCCTCTCTGACCAATCGAAAATCTCCTGGAGCCGACGTATGCAAGTCGACACCACAGACACAATTCGTCGTCCACAATTGCAGGTTGAAACGCCAAACAAGCCCCAAAGCCTCATCGTGAGACCAGAAATATGCGGATCTCAATGAGAGACATCTGGGCATTCTCGACTAGATGTTCAACCCCCCCCGACCTCTAGTTGGCAGTATCCCATCCATCTGAAAGTGTTGCCGCTATTCGAGCACACCGAAACTTGCGTTTCACCACCACGGACTGGATCGACTGGAATCTTGGCCTCCTCACACGCCACGACATCTGGATTACAACCTGCCGTTCTGCGTGGAGCACAGTACTCGATACTGGCAGGATCATACTGATTGTACTGTGGGTGGACTGTTGGTCGGTTAGGGGCGCAAAAAAGCAAGACACGATCCAGACACAGATTCTTGCATCAGAGAAAGCACCGAAGCAAGTATACAGCAGGATACCTAGCTCAAGGTCAAGGATAAACCTGCTGAGGGTGAAATACATGTCAGTCATCAAGTACGTTCTAGACTATGATAGAGGCTCTAAGCAAAAAAGGGCCTCAAACTACCCATCATATGCCATTTTCTCATGACAAAAACATAACCTTCTCATTTACCATCTCCAAGATCATTCATGCGTTTTCTCTCATCATCGTCTTCCAGCAACATTACCAGTAGTAGCATTGCGATCGAACCTCGACCTCCCACCACCCGCAGTCACACTTATCCTTCTTGCGATCCTCTGCAAACCCTCATCCTCATCCGCTTCAGCTGAAGCTCGTTCGAACGCCTTCTGCCTACTCTCATCTTGACTCGCTCTGACCTCTTCTTCAGGAGGTGGTAAACGTTCGTTTTGAAGATCAACCTTTCTGGCATCCTCAAAGTTTGTAATGGCAGCCTTGATACCCTCTGCGCCGAGCATGAGTGTTCCTGCGGGAAGACGACCGCCAGAGGCAGTCTTCAGCTCGGATACTCTTTCCGACTCTTCACGCAAAACCTGGAAGACGCGCGAGAGACGACCAATGGCAAGAATCTTGTTCTTGATTGCGCGACGTCGAACCTCGATTGACTCGGGCTCCGATACTGCAGGCGATGCTGGGCCATTGGATATAGGTGTGTCGTCTTCGAGCTCTTCTCTAGAACATGTATTGAGGATGGCAATGAGCATGTCTGTAATCTTCTCACCAACAAATGGTAGAGACCAGGTGAAGACATCCATGAAGTTTGGTAGCCAGTAGGGATGAGGAGTACAGTTGAATTGTCTGATGTTCATGACATTGTTCTCGTACTTTAGTACAGCTGCTTTGTTATTGTATAGATCGAGATAATTTGGTGCGCTGAAGATTGTCATCACACTGGGGAAACCAGTAGTCCTTGTCTTTCTGTACATTCGGTAGCCTGCATCTTGCGCTTCATGGGCTCGAATGATTGAAAGGAGGTTGTTCTTCTCGAGAAAGGCACATGCTGCAGGGTATGAGAAGAAGTAAGAGCATCCGCGGACGTTGTTGTGCACAAAGTGCTCTTGTGTCTTCTCCTGTCCAAAGTCTTCGCACGGATCTGCCCAGAGGATGTCGCACATCAGACCGTGGTTTGGAGGCTCGCGGAAACGGTCAATCTTAAGAAGTCTGATTAGTATAGAACATGCAAGATCACAGCAAGTGAAAACATACACTTTTGAGATCCTCCAGTGTGTGAAGCTCAGGACTTAGACCACCATGTATACACAGAAACTGCTTATTCATTACGGCTGCCAATGGTAGTGCACAGAACGAGTCCATGCAGGCTTCGTAAACAGCCTCTGAGTATTTGTGCTTGCACTCAAGCTTGAAGGTGAAGTAGTCTGTCAAGTGCCGACACTCGTGGTTTCCTCGTAGTAGCCACAATGTGTTTGGATACCATATCTTCAACGACCAGAGGTAGAGGACACACTATTTCAACATGTCAGCTGACATCAGCTATTTTTGTAAAGGATGAACCGACCTCAATACTAAAGTAACCACGATCGACATAATCACCCAAGAATAGATATCTCGTGTCTGCTGGATCACCACCAACTTCGAACAACTTCATAAGATCGTAGTATTGTCCATGCACATCGCCGCAGACTGTGATGGGAGCATCCATCTCCAGCAAATTAGGCTCCGCCTTGAGTACTTCCGTTCCCTTTTGCAGTATCCATAATGCTTGTTCTTCTGTCAAACGACCCTCGCGGATGAAATGTTGCTTCAAGAACTGGATGTCTGGCTTTGATGGGTCCGAGGAGGAAAAGAATTGCTCATCGGTAGGTGTGCGCATAGCAGGCGCTTGGACGTCTTTGTGCACTCTCTCGTTTGTTCGCACTGTGGTACCATCCTCCATTTCGTGTAGTGTGAAGTCGACCTCCGGTAGCGGACGCTTCTCAGTGGCAGCACGAATGGCGTTGCCAAAGGCATTCGTGGGCTTGGACGGGCCACTCATCGTGGCGGGCGGTTAGAGGTTGCGCGTGTGACTAGGTACTGGTATTCGTGTCCCCAAGAATGTCCTTCCTTCTAGGTCGTCAAGTGCCGTTGTAATGCTTGTGTGGCAGAGAGGGGCGTTGAGGGCTGCCTTGACAAGACGAAATGAGGTGGAAACACGGCAGAAGAGGGGCGGAAAGGTGGAAGAGTTGGCGTCTATAAGGCCGAGGGATCTTCCTGGACGTGCTAATTGTGCGGCGAAGCAGGCTGGGGGTATGCAGGGAGACTCTCGGGGTAGCAATGAGAAGAGTGAGTGGCAAGATTGCAACAGAGGATGTTGTTTGCAGGAAAAGAGAAAGCAGACGACCAGAGACCCCTGTCTTGGCATCATCTGGCCCCCACCACCGCCAGCAACCCATCCAGGAAGACGCGGGGAGACTGGCGAGACACGAAAGGCAAGACTGCTAAGGCACAAGGATAGACAGGCCGCAGTAGAACTAGTAGCCGTAGTAGCCCCGGTGACTTGATACTCCATTGCCTCAATCGAAACAGACCATGGATGACGACCGTACGTCTGTCTGCATCTGCTGCGCCATGCATACATTGACCGCTCGCAGACACGCGTCCAGACCTGCTCGCTCAAGTCCCCTTGATCGTGAATCCTTTCATCCGACTGCCAGTAGCTACAACACTCCCCTACACCTACAAGACTCTGCCCACGACGCTGCCGCCTTCATCAACTGGTGATGATCTCAATGCAGATAAGCCAAAGTTCATCATCTCTTCCACAGGCTTGGCTGCCCATCCAGAAGACATCATATCGTCGTGTGAAGCAGTAGAAAAACATATCAAGCGGCAACAGGAAGATGCCGAGCATACACTGCAGAAATGGCTAGCGGAGATCAAGGAGCGCGAGCTCGCCGAGAAGCGTAGACTGGCGCCGGGCTACCTCGATAGGCACGAGAGAATACTGCAGCCGGAGAAAAGAGCAGCCACGCCTGCGGCGCACGAATCTATCTTGGATGCTCCCACGGAAAACCAAGATGTGGCACAAGGTGCTGCTGTTCTTCATCCTCAAGAATCAGCTGGTGCCGAGCTTGATAGAGCGTTTGGAAACCTCAAAACGTGATCAATTGCGCGCAATGCTCGCATTCGTTGATTCCTCATTAGCAACCTGAAAACATCAGAGCTGCGACGGGAGCTCACCAAAAAGTACTTGACAGCGGTTTCGTCACATTCGCTATGAGCAGTGTTACTGCTATAGCTTTGAGTGAGTAGTGTCTCCTGAATGGTACTGTACTGTAGGACTTCTCCCGCATCCAAAGAGACTGTGGCCGGCAGAGGTGTCTCACGTGTTCCGCACGGTCTAACGCGACCGAAGCGCATGCGAAGTCACGACAGACGTCAATATTATCCGCTCAGTTCTATGGAGATGTCCTGGAAAGCTTGCTCCGGTGGCAGTAGCTCGTCGCAGAGTCTACGATGCAACGTGTTGGTCACTATTGACGTGTGCAACTGTTCAGCATATCGCCTCTCCTTTTGATCTGCAATCGGTCACGACTTGCGGACCTATCCCATTGCTCAGGACCAACTGCGACGACAAGACTGTACATAACTATAAAGCTCATCATGCAGCCATATGTTCAGCACCACATCGCGTACCACAACATGCGCGATCCACTCTTGCAGCAAGATCAGAGGACGCTCACCTCGAGACCAGAAAATCTTGGTATAGTCACCGTCCAAATGTAGTTGCGGTGGTTCGTAACGGGTCATCGTTTCACATCTTATGGTTCTCACATTTTGCGGCTCGCTTTTGCATCCTGTAACGGGCAGCCGAATGCCCCTACATTATACGCGTCCTCGGTGCAAGGTGGATTGATTTCTATAACCCAAGAGTTCTCTTTATGTGGAGTAATTGTCTCATACTTGCTTGGATGTATTTCATAAAGTATGACATCAGAAGTACTTCACCTCTCTTCACGCTTTCCAAACGTATGGAGCACTCTGAGCAATAATGCGAAAGAAGCAAGGCGTGCCTGAATGGTAGTAACCTAGCCCCAAGAAACCCCCCAGCAATCTCCACAGCTTTTTTTCCTTTGAGTTGTGATTTCAACATTTGAAAAGTTTGAATGCCAAGCCTTTGGGATGCACGAAATCGTCCTATGCAGTATCTTCATATTCACACCACCAATTATCGTGAGAGCGTGACCGTCACAGGCAAAACAAATTTTTGGTATCTTATAGGCGTGTCTCATGTCGTTAGTCCTGGGGTTGTTGGTAGGTGATGATGTCAAGGGACTTCTGTAAAACCCGACTACAAGTAGACCTCCTTGTCGCCTCCCCTCCCACTTTCCTCCTTCCTTTTTCTGCCCATGTCTGACCTGTTCTTGCTCAACGCTACCAACATCTTAATGTCTTCTAGGAACATCTAACTACACCGGGTGGCAATAAGCGCTCTGCGATAGAAGCTAGTTCTAGTAACCGCACTCCTAGTTATTTGGCTTTTAGTCTACAAGGTCCGCCTCGTATCTCAGAATACGTTAACCTTTTAGCTACATCTAATTAATATAGCGAAGTAGCTTGCTAGTCGTACTAGGATACTATAACTAACGAAACATTAGTAGAGTAAAAGTAAGGGTAAGAATATTACGCGTAATAACTAGGATTTAGCGTTACTAACCGCACGGCTACTAAAGTAGTTACTATACGTACTATATAGATAGTCTTAGCGGGATTATTATAGATAAAGTGATAACGTAAATAAAGAGAGAGAATAAGAAGGTATAAGATAAAGGGTATATATTATTAAATTTAGGTAAAGTCTAAGTGGCAACGCTAAGAGTTCTTCTACTTAGGGTCTAGAAGTTCTTTAGACCTAACCCTAGAGGTTTAATTGCACCTTATACCAAGTCGCACGCTTAGTATTAGTTAGTTACTTAATTATCCTATATATGACTAAATTGCTCCTAATATAACTAATAGGTTATAAGCCCGGTCTATACAACCCTATACTAAAGCTATTCCCTATTATATATTAGCTATTTAGTTACTAGCCAACTGTCGCCATCGATTGCTAAGAGGCTATAAACTCGAGCGACGACGAGGTCGATTTAATACCTTATATCTCTAATTAAGTAGTAATTACGCTTATATTAACCTACATCTATCTTAGCTAGATTATCCTACTAATTCTAAATCAAATCGGACTAAAACTAATTAATCTATTGAATTAGAAGGTTATTTAGAGCTACTTTGTACATATAAAGGTTGATTGAGTAACTAACTAATACCAAGCGTGCGACTTGGTATGAGGTGCGGTTGAACCACTAGGGTTAGGTCTGAAGGACCTCTAGACCCTAAGTGGAAGAACTCTTAGCGTTGCTACTTAGACTTCACCTGAATTTAACACGCCCTCTTAAGAGGTAACGACAATGCAGCAAGGCTATATACGCTATTCTAAGACGGTGAAATTCCAGTGATACGTACTGATAATAAGGTATGCAAGTTTGAACCTAAACGGGCTATAAATGGTTGAATATGAGCAGGATGCACTAATAACAAATTTTGTATACGTTAGTGTAAAAAATCCTTTTAAGTACAACAACTAAAAAGTAATAATACTTATCTTAAGTTGTTAGTGACAGTGTAGAGCCACTCCTTGTGTTTTACCGGTGATAGCGGCTTTATAAGGCTGTTAGCAGCCATTTTAGCTATTAGATAGTAGAATAGTATAATAGTACCGTTAGCAACCTATTCTCGAACCTAGTGGTAGCGGATACGGATGTGCTTAGATCGTTTATAGAACTCTAGGTTCTCGGTAAGAATAATCGCAGATTAGTTATCTTCGTAGAGGCGCATAGGCGCAAGATCGGTACCTATATACTTAATCTCTATTAGCAATGATTGGATCTAGAGGATATCTTTAATTACGTTGGTAAGAGCGTAATACTTAGCTTCATAAGAGGATAGAGCTATAGTTAATTAGAGTCTAGATCTCTAAGAGATGGGGGTACCGTTCGCAAGGATAATGTATCCTGCTGTTAAACGAGAGGAGCTAATATTACTACCCTAGTTAGAGTCGCTATAAGTAGTAAGATTAAGCTCCTAAGAAGCAGGAGCGGTAGTCTTAGCCTTAGGCCTAAAATTAAATATGAGAGGTTTGTCACTAGTTCCACTACTAAGCTAGGAATACTAGAACATTCTATATTACAAATCTATAGAATCTTCTAGTTATTCTAGATGGCCACCTCATGTATATAAACCCAGTCTTTCCCTTAGTTAGTTTCTTTCTTTCTACAAGTCAATTCAATCCTTTACTTATTAGTTACTACTATAAGTCCTTTGGCTTCAACTCGACCTTATCTTATTAGATACTTCCCTATACCCTTAGCAC
>Ga0160429_1000681_pt1 | contig 24308 bp, 17 predicted proteins | sample SolpanmetagenomR_FD_108199 | JGI IMG/M metagenome (GOLD analysis project Ga0160429, IMG submission 108199) | Solar panel surface microbial communities from Lawrence Berkeley National Laboratory, California, USA - R | ecosystem: Engineered > Built environment > Solar panel > Unclassified ...
CGGACTATGTTTGTACAACGCTTCCAACGCCGCCCGGTCGGCCTCTTCTAGCAGCGGGATATTCACACGACTCATAAGGCGAAGGTAGGTGCTTAACCTAAACTAATTCTTCCGGCCTACTTACCCTGGTCGATACGGTGAGCAAAAACGGCAACCTGCTGCTGAGCGTGCCCGTGCGCGGCGACGGCACCATCGACGCCGATGAGCGCGCCATTGTCGAGAGCATCGCCGGTTGGATGCAGGTCAATGGCGAAAGCATTTTTGGCACCCGGCCGTGGCGGGTTTTTGGCGAAGGGCCAGCCCAGGAAAGTGCCGCCGCCCTCAGCGCGCAGGGCTTTAACGAGGGCAAGGGCCGGCCTTATGGGGCGCAGGACATTCGCTATACTGCCAAGGGCAACGTGCTCTACGCCATTGCTCTGGGCTGGCCCGCCGATGGCCGGCTCGTGCTGAAGTCGCTAGCCGCGGCGGGCCCGCTCAGCCAGGCGCAGGTGGGCCGCGTCGAGCTGCTGGGCAGCGCAGGGCCGCTCGCTTTTGCGCCTACCGCCGAGGGCCTGGCCGTGACGCTGCCCGCCCAAAAGCCCAACGACCTGGCCTACGCCTTACGCCTTACGCCGCGCTAAATCAGTTTCAGAAACGCTATACGTACGCGGCCAAGTAGTTGCGCGGACTTTGTAGTCCGCGTTTGCGTCGCCTACGTCGCGGACTACAAAGTCTGCGCAACCATCTGGCCGTACACTATTCATGAAACCGTTCTGGGCCGGCTGCTGGGCCCGGGTGGGCCGCCGCGAAGCCCCTGGCCTGCATGGGGCTTACCGTCGGGCTAATCGGCTACTCATCCGGGCCGGGCTTTATTTGCAGCATGAACCAAGCAATCATTATCGTCATGGGCGTGTCGGGGTGTGGCAAGACCACGGTGGGCGAGCTGCTAGCCAAGCAATTGGGGCGGCCCTTTTACGACGGCGACGACTTTCATTCGGCGGCCAATATCGCCAAAATGGCCAGCGGCACCCCGCTCACCGACGCCGACCGGCACGACTGGCTGGCCACTCTGGCCGCTGACTTTGGCAAGTGGGAGCAGGCGGGCGGGGCCATCGTGGCCTGCTCGGCGCTCAAGGAGAGCTACCGCCAAACCCTGCAAGCCGGGGCCAGCCTGCCGCTGAGCTGGGTGTTTCTGGATGGCGACCCGGCCGTGCTGCGCGCCCGTCTCGAAGGCCGCACCAACCATTATATGAAAGCCTCGATGCTCGATTCGCAGCTCTCGGCTCTGGAAAAACCGACTTATGGCCTGCGCCTCAACATCGAGAACTCGCCCGCGCAGCTCGTGGCCCAGATCTTGGCGCAGCTGCCCCTGAGCCCGGCCGTTGCGAAGCCGTAGCGCCCAGTAAACCGGCCAATAGGCGTTTGCTTTTGGCCGGCTACTACCTTACCAAAAGCTGCGCGTGACGCCTACCGTCAAATAAAAGAAAGCCCGATTATTACCACCCGTCGGCACGTGTAGCGGTACGAGGTAGCTGGGCGTGGCTTGTACTTCAAAGCGCCGGGCCTGCCAGCTTACCGGCACCGAAAACGTGTAGCCTAGTGTACTGAAGCTCGGCGCGCTGGGCTCGGTATAGCCGGCGCCGCCGCGTCTCTTGGTTTGGGCCTGGGTGGTCTGGCCCAGCGAAGTAGTGTAGAAGCGCTGGCTACCGGCCCCAAACTCTACGGTGGGCTCGATGGAAAGCGTATCGTGGGCGAGCACGGGCAGCTGAAACGCGTGGCTTACGTCGAACGTCAGCACTACATCGTGGGTGCTGCCCACAAATACGTCGGCGCTGGCGCTCGCCGTCACGTAGTCGAAATAGTGCGTAATGCTGGCGCTCAGATCGTTGCGCAGCGAAGTCTGCACCAGGGCGCTCTCACCGTAGACGAACAGGCGCGTGTACTGCACGGTCCAGTACGTAGTGCCTTCGCTCACCGACTGCCAGCCCGCCATTAGCTCGCCATAGTTGATAAAGGGCTCGTCGAGAGTTTGGAAGCTATAAGAATGGTTGAGGTAAAGCGAGCCAATGAACCCCCGCGGCGCCTGGTAGGTAAGGGTGGTACCCAGGTAGCCGCGGTCGTCGGCGCGGGCGGGGGCCCGCTGGAGGTAGGTGGTGCGGGTGGCCGAGCTGAGGCCCAGCGTGAGGCGCGGGGGGGCGCCAAGCTGGGCGGCACTAGAGTCGGGGGGCAGGGCAGTGGCGGCGGCGGCCCGCCCCAGCAGGAGCCCGACGGCCAGCCGCCCACACCAGGAAAAGCAGTGCATGGAAAGCGAAAAAAGAATTGGGAGCCGAAAAGTTGGACACCCGCCGGGTACCAGCCGTGAAGCCAGCTCTACGCGGGTAAGTACCCGTCGCTAATAACTTTGTGGTAAAAATGGCGCGTCATACTGCGCTTGTCGAAGCCTCTCTATTGCGTAACTAACTCTAAGCGTTAAGATTACTTGCGCGGTAGGGAGGCTTCGACAAGCGCAGTATGATGGTCTTTAAAGATAAACTACTTACCAACGGGTACTTAGCCGAGCGAATGGCCAGCTAAGCTCGGCGCCTTAGATGTAGTGGAGGTTAAAAAATCGCTTGATTTTGCAATTGGCTTGCCCTATCCGGTTGCCGTTCGGACATTTGCGGCCCATGAAAGTACATTTTTGGCCTTCTCTGCTGGCTAGCCTGGTCTTGTGGCTGGGCGGTGCTCGTGTCGCTCATGCCCAAGCCCCCGGCCCGCCCCTGCTCCGCAGCCTTAGCCTGACCTTCGACACCGTACGCTACAGCCTCGGCGAGCAAATGCTGAACGTAGCGGGTGAGCCGCGGCTTTATTTCTACTATCATACTGATGACCAAGTAGCTGAGCTGCGCCTAACGCTGGTCCGGCCGGGCGCGCGGCCGCCGCGTCTGCTGCCCTCGCCCGACTTTGTGCTGCAAGATTCGCTGGTGGCCGACGCGAGCGGCGAGTACCACGGCACGCTGCACTTTCGCAATCTCACGGGGGCGCCGTTTGTGCGGCTGGCCTTTGCGCCGGCGGCCGACTCGGCGGGCCGGGTGCCCCGCGCCCAGCAAATCGTGAGTTTGCTGCCTTTGACCCGCACCACGCTCGATGCGCGCCTGACCAGCCCCGACTTATTTATCGGGGAAGAGAGAGTGCTGGAAATCAGTACGAATAACATTGCGAACGTGCGCGTCAGCAACGAGTGGACCAAAAACCAGGACATCGATTACCGGCTGAGCCGCGAGAAAAACGGCCTCTTCCTGCACCTCATCCCTAATACCCTGGGCCCGCACGCGGTGACCGTGCGGGCCCAGAGCGAGCGCCCACACCTCGACGGGGCCGGCCGGCTTACCTACCAGCTGCCGGCGCTACGCCTCGACTTTTTGGTGCGGGCTAGCCGGCTGCGCTTCCTCACCGCCGACCGCAAAGATGTGACCTACGACGAGGCCGGCCGCAGCCAGGGTACCGAGTTTGTGCTCGACGATGGCCACAACTTCGACCTGCACCGCACCTACCGCATTGAGGCGCAGCAGGAGCCCGGCGGTGCGCTCATTGCCGAGCTATACACGCGTAGCTACCTGTCTAACGACCGGGTGCTGTGTCAGTTGCGGGTGTACAATACCCATCGCCAGGCCGATGGCTACCTCTACATCAAGGAAGGTGACCTGGCCAAGTACATCACCAATTTCGATATCACGCCGCGGCCTCGCATTGCGGCCATCAGCGTGCTGCACCGGGGCGGCGACTGGACGAGCTCGAACACCATTAGCCCTGGTGAAACCGTGGATGTACGCCTCGAAGGGGAGGCCCTGCTGAAAGGGCGCTACCATTTTGATGGCGTGACGATCGTGCCTTCCGACTCTTCAACTCGCTCGGAAAAGGCGGTGATTTACCGCTTGCAGGTGCCGCTAGCCATTGTGCGCCGACGCGTAACGGTGTTTGACGGCAGCACAGCCACGGACTTTGCCCTCAATGTGAAGGAGGCCCAACGGCCCCACCAGCTCAACTTTGTGCAGATAAACTACGGCAACGGCCCGCACCCCATTACGCAGCTCAACGGGCCGGTGCTCTACGACAAGACCATCCCCGACATAGTATTTAGCTTCAATACCAACGCCATCGACCAGGCACCCGACCTCTACGGCCGCCAGTACCTGACAATGGACGTGCGCATCCTGGATGATAAGGGTAACCTCGTTGACCAGCAGCGGGTCGAAAGCCTCGTCATCTGCCCCGGGGAGGCTTCGCCCCGCTCAGCCTACTACCAAGGTAATGATTGCCAGGTAGGTACGCTGAACCTCAACAATATTCTGAGCCGTAAAACCTACGACCTCGACGCTTGGTACCGCATTGTGATTAATATCCGACACGATACCCGGCAGTACTCCGATAAGGGCTATGCTCAGCAGGTGGAGCTGGTGCTGCGTCGGCACGTCAATTTCGACATCAACGTGAGTTTTCCGGCCGGCTTGCTTACCAAGGTGCAGGGTGAGGAAGGCTACGGCAGCTTTAGTGGGATTAGCTTGGCGACGCTGGCGCAGCTTAGCTTCTACGCGCCCGACAAAATCAACCGGCAGCGGCCTTACCGCATTGGGGCCGGCTTCGTGGCCCTTAACGCGTTCAACCTATCCCAAAACGCGACCGGGCGCGACCTGGGTATCGTGGTGCTGGGCTCCGTGACGCCCGTCCGCACGGGCGCCCGGCTGACCTTCCCGCTGTATTTGGGGGGTGGCTATTTGCTCTCGGCCGGCAAGCCGTTTTTTCTGCTCGGGCCGGGCATCGGCGTTACGCTGTAGGCTAGCCCGTGCAGCCTGGGGCTGAGCGCTCGTGTTCTTGGGGTAGTCTTTACCCACAAGACGCCATGGCCTAGGTTGTGGCGCTGGCGGCGCGCTGAGCACAGCTAGCCAACCCGGTTGGTAGCGTGTTTGGAGGGGTTAGGATACTGTTTTTCCCAAGTAATGGGCTAGCACTCATTTTCGCCTTCCCAGCTGCTCAGTTTGGCGGGCTGGGCTGGACCTCTATTCAGCCAAGCCAGTGGATGCTGGTGGGCGAAGACTACGGCCTGGCGCAGATTCCGGCGTTTACCGCTGCCGTAGCGCGCACATTTCAGCCAGCCTGGTACGTGCGATCGTGTTAGATACTGGACCCAGAATGACGGTAAGATTTTGTCGACCTACTTTAAGCAATGCGCGCTTGCCGGCCACTTCTTTGTCAAGTAAAAGAGGCTCTGAACTCCAGCGGCGATAGGTTCGTCTTGGTCTTGAACAGCTTGCTGAACGACTGCAAATGCTCGAATCCCAGCTCGTAGGCGATTTCGCTGACTGTGAGGTTAGTGGTCGATAATTTCTCCTTGGCTTTGGCTAGCAGCTGGGCGTGAATGTGCTGCTGCGTGTTTTGCCCGGTTACGACGCGCAACAGATTGCTTAAATACTTGGGCGAAAGATGCAGGCAGTCGGCCACGTAGTGAACGGTAGGCAAGCCTCGTGTTAATAAGTCAGCCCTGTTGAAGTACGCTTGCAGCAGGGTTTCCACCCGTTCGAGCACCTCGTGGTTAGCCTTTTCGCGGGTGAGGAACTGGCGATGGTAAAAACGGTCGGCATACTGCAGCAGGCTTTCCACGTGCGAAACGATAATCTGCTTGCTGAACCGGTCGATCGGGGAAGTATACTCCTGCTGGATAGCGAAGATGAGGTTCAGGATGGTCGCCTCCTCCCGAGCGGAAAGAAACAGGGCCTCTTTGAGCGAGTAATCCCAGAAATCGTACTGCTGGATGGTTTTGGCCAGCGGCGTATTCCACATAAAATCAGGGTGGAGGTAGACCACCCACCCTGATTTTTCTACTTCCTCGGCTTGGTCGGCCACCGCGATGCTAAATACCTGGTTGGGAGCCATGAACGACAGGATGCCTTCGTTAAAGTCAAACGAATGCTGCCCGTATTGCACGTGGAAATTGCGCATGCGCTTGACGGAAATGGCGTAAAAATCCAAGACCATGCTTGTCGCTTGCTCGCTATGCCGGTGCGGAACGGTACCCACATCCACGACGCTGAGCAGCGGATGCTGGGGCTTGGGCAACTGCACAAACTTGTGAAACTCGCTTATCGTCTTAAAGTGCCTCATGCCGGCTCGTCGTCTTTTCTTACTTCCAGCACCAGCTTGCCCCGCACACGCAAGGTCTGGCTTTCGCGGTGGGCGTCGGCCACCTGCGCCAGCGGAAACACTTGGCTGATGAAAACCTTTACCTGGCCGGCATCGATCAGCTGGGCGATTTCCTGGAGCCATTGCTGCCGGGGCTGGTTGGCCGAGAGCTCGCCCGTGGCCTGCTTCTGGGCCAGGGCCGCCTGCACCGCCTCATCGAAGGGAAAATCGACATTGACGCTCACAAATATTCCCCCCTGCTTCAGCACGGCCACGGCTTTCACGCGCTCGGCATTATCGCGCAGCGGCGAGACTTCCAGCACCACATCCACGTCGCGCACTACTTCGGCCAAGTGCTGGCTGTGGTAATCAATTGCTTCGTCGGCTCCCAACTGCTTCAGATACTCTAGGTTGCTGGCCGACGCGGTGCCGATGACATACGCCCCCTTTGCTTTGGCAAACTGCACCGCAAAGCCACCTACTCCCCCCGATGCTCCCTGAATGAGGACGCGCTGGCCAGGCTGCAGCTTACCGTCTTCAAAGAGGGCCGTCCAAGCCGTGAGGCCGGCCAGCGGCACGCCGGCCGCCTCGGTGAAGCTGAGGCTTTTGGGCTTGCGGGCAAACCGGCTGGCTTTGGCTGCGCAGTACTCCGCATAGCTGCCATCGCCGGGAAAATTAGGCTCCCCGTACACGGCATCGCCTGGCTGAAACCCGGTTACCTCGCTGCCCACCTCTGCCACCACGCCGGCCGCATCCCAGCCCAGGGTTAGCGGCAAGGTTAGATAAGACCGCATCAGCTCGTTGCTCCCTTCCCGAATTGCCCAGTCGACCGGGTTTACACCGCTGGCATACACCTTAAGGAGGATTTCGTCGGCCGCCGGCACCGGCCGCGCTAATTCTTCTAGTTGCAGAACCTCGGGTCCGCCAAAGGCATGAATTCTGACCGCTTTCATAAGAGACTATGGTTGGTTGATTGATTGACGCTACAAAGGTCGCCCCTGCTTGCCAGGCAGGTTTAGCCAAAATGCCCTTTGGTTTAGTCAAAAGGCCGCGGCGGGCTAGTTTACTGATAACCAACTGGCTACATAACGCCAGCAGACCGGGCAGCCGACGCTGCCTGAGCGCCTGGCGCAACTCGCCGGCCGAAGAACTGGGCGAGTATTTTCAGCATGATTTCTCCGGCTTTGATCTGCTAGCGTTCCCGGCGCTTGTCTTCGAAATGCAGCCCGGCCTATGGGCGGGTTGCGTGCTGGGCGCTCGTTCTGGTTTACTGAGTCGCGCTTTGGCCTAAACCTAGAGGCTGACCTAGGTAAAGTCTTCACCGCCCGCAGTATAGCGCTCTTGCTTTCAACCGCTCGCTGGTCGATGCGCTGGGGCTACTTGCTAGCCACCACCCCAAACCACTATATGTCACCGAGCGACGCGGGATTCAACTCTGCTTAGCCCGGTCCAGGCAGCCTAGTCCGTTCCCGACCGACTGTTGGGTGCAGGCGCTTAGCCCAGCCGGGCCGCGACAATCAAGCCAACCCCTAGCACATAGCTAACCCCCATCGCCCAGAGCCAGCGACGGGCCACGCTGGATGCCCCCTCAAACTCCTGCCACGCCACCAGCCCCCACAACACGGCTACAATAGTTGCCCCCTGGCTCAGGCCAAACGAGATGGCGCTCCCCGCTTTGGGCGAGGCCAGCAGCAGCGCACTCATCCCTACGCCCCATAGTACGCCGCTGCCAAGGCCCACGTAGTGGTGCCGGGCGGCTACCTCGCCATAGCCGACCCGGGCGGCCGCGGGCTTATCAGCAAAGCGGCGTAATACCTGCTCGAACAGTGGATTAGAGACTATCATGCCTAGGGTAAAGACGAGCAGCGCCGTGTACGGCGTGAGCGTCCCCGCCTCGGGCCGGGTAAAATCGGTAGCCAGTGAAGTGGTGACCAGCCAGAAAAAGAAGCCGTTGGCCAGCCCTGCCCCGCCCGCTAGCAGCAATCCCCGCCGGGTAGAGGTACCCGCCGCGCCGCCCTGGTCGGCCGCCTGGTCTTTCTTGGCATACGCCACCGCACTGCACGCGATGGAAGCTAATACGACGCTACCACCGGCCACCAATAGCCCCAACTTGCCCTGCGGCTTGGCGACGTAGTTGATGACGAGGCCCAGGGCTAGGGCCAGGCCGCTGCCCACCGGCATCGCAATCGAGAGGCCCGCCGCCTGAATGCTGGCCACCAGCAGCTGGTTGCCCAGGTTGAATACGATACCGGCCGCGAAGGCCAAGCCTAGCGGTCCCCAAGTCGCCTGCCGCACATCGGCGAGCACCGAAAGGCCTTCGCTGCCCAGGCTGCCTAGCGTAGCGGCGGCTAGTACCGCCCAGAGCGCGATGCCCAGTACGTAGTCGCGGTAAAAAAGCGTGACGGGTACCTCATTGCGGGTGGCCAGCTTCTGCCCGTTCGACCACGAGCCCCAGCACAGCATGGCTACCAGGCAGCCCCCAATGGCAAACCCGGTTTGGTTAAGAAGAACCATCGCGATAGTGAAGAAAGTAAAGCTGCAACCGGAGGAAAGAGCAAGGCGTCCGCGCTCCGTACGCAAAGACAGTGGTAGGCTAAAAAAGGCACCGATGAGGTAGCCTAGCGCCGAGCAATGCGCCGATAGGTGCTCACTAGGCTGGCTGGGTGAAAATGCGTTTAAAGCAATTGGGAGACCCCGCTCGAAGTACCGACTCGCGGTCCAGCAACTCGGATAGCATACGCAGCGAGCTGGGGAGAGGTGCTGCCCCAGGGCAATAAGCGTCAAAAAGTCGGCTGGCAGCGTCTGAGCGATGTCCAGCAACGGATTTGGTGGGTGAGTCGAGCTAACACGTGGAAGAGAAAACTGTCGTCACGAGCGACTTTCTTGCGCTTACGGCACAGACGCCAGGCCGTGTCGTTGCGTTGTAAAAGGGCCAGGGCCAGCTTGCGCAAGTATCGGTAGCACGGCGGCCCGGTGCCCGGCTACCAGCGCCAGCCCACCGACGCTCCGCCGTAGTAGTTGCGGCCCGGGGCCGACTGGAAGTAGCGCCCCCCAAAGGCGTTGAGGTCGTTGCCGAGGCTGTAGTGCCGGTCGCCTGCGTTGTCAATGCCCGCGTAGAGGTCTACCGCTAGCCGGCTGGCCAGCGTGCGCCGCCAGCCGGCGCGGCTGCCAAAAATCCAGTAGCCGGCCGCGTAGTCGGTATTGGCATCGTTGAGGGGTAGCGTGGCTTGGTGGCTGACCGTGGGGCTGAGGTAGAAGCCCAGTGTCTGGGTGAGATCGAAGCCCGCGCTGAAGGTGTGCGGTGCCGTGCCGGTGAGCTGATTGCCCCCGTAGCTCAGGCCCGTAGCCGATTCGTAGCTGCCAAAGCGGAAGTGGTTGTAGGCGTAGCTGCCCCACAGGCGCAGCCCGGCCGCCGGGCTGGCCCCGGCCGTTGGGGTAGCCGACTGCCAGAGGTAGCCGCTGGCTGCCACCTCGGCGCCGCGCTGGTGAGTGGTGCCCGCATTGGAAAATAGCTGCACGCCCTGCGCATCGGAGCGCGATACGATAGTATTGCGTAGCTCAAAGTCAAACAGGGCGACGTCGAAAATAAGCCGTCCGCCCAGCAGCGTGCCGCGGCTGCCCACCTCATAGCTGGTGCCGCGCTCGGCCTGCAAATCGCGGCTGATGGTGCCATCCGAAGGGCGCAGCTCGGCTTCGGTGGGGGGCGAAAAGCCGGTGCTCACGCTGGCGTAGGCCGAAATCTGACTGGTGATTTCCTTCAGCAAGGCTAGCCGGGGCGACACCTGCGGCTGGAAGCTGCGCTCGATTATATAGCCGGTGGGGTTGGTGGCCGCGCTCGATACGCGGGCAATCTGGTAGCGCAGGCGGTTGTAGCTGGCCCCGGCCGTCAGCAAGAAGCCCGCCGGCAATTCGTAGTCGGCCTGGGCAAAGACGAAACCCGTACGGGTCGTTATCTCGTCGTCGTAGCGCAGCGTGGTGGGCGCACCGCCCACGTTTTGGTAGCTGCGCGAATCGGTAAAGGAAGCCTGAAACTCGCCGCCGCCCTGCACCCGCAGCACCCGCCCGGCCAGCGCCCCGCGGTAGTTGAGCGTCGCACGCGCGCCCCCGCCCAAGATGGCATCGCGCTCCCAGTCAACCAGATACGGCGTTTGTACGCTGGTGCTGCGGCCGTACAGCGTCGCCGTCGTGCTCCACTTATCCGAGAAGCGGTACTCGTGCGTGAGCCCCAGCAGGCCGGTTTGGGAGGCGTAGCTTGCCTGCTGCGCCACGGTGCCGGGCGCGGCGGCCGTGCCCGTGCGGGCCTGCCGTGGGTCTTGCTCAAACTGGGTGCGGGTGAGGCCGCCCGGCAGCTGGTAATAGAGGTCGGTATAGAGGGCGTGCACCGCCAGCGTCTGCTTGCTCGACGGGCTCAGCTGCCCATCTACCGCAAATACGTCGCGGCGCAGGCCACTCTGCTGGCGGTAGCCGTCTAGCTGCTGGTGGGCGTACTGCGCTCGCCAGTAGTCGCCGTTCTGGCCGCTGGTCTCGGCCGAGGCTGTGAAGCGCCGTAGCCCAAACGAGCCCACCGAGTAGCCGACCTGCGCCTGGCTTTGGCCGGCGAGCGGGCGGCGATTTTCGAGGCGCACTACGCCGCCCGTGCCGGCGCCGTACACGCTGCCGGCCGGGCCCTTCAGCACCTCGATGCGCCCGATTTGGGCCGGGTCGAGGATGTTGAGCGGCGTAGTGCCGTTGGCTTCCGTGAAGGGAATGTCGAAGTAGTACAGCTTCACATTGCGCACCCCAAATGGCGAGCGCAGCGTGCTGCCCCGCACGCTGATGCGGTAGCTAGCCGTGGCGCGCTCCTCCAGCCGCACGCCCGGCAGCGTGTTCACCGCCGAGGCCAGCGAGCTTTCATTAAAGCGCTGAATGACTGTATTATCAATAACGCCTATGCCGGCCGCCGTGCGCAGTAGTGGCAGCCGTTGGCCGTAGCCCACCACCGTGGCGTTGGGTAGGGCACGGGCATTGATGGTGTCGGAAGAGATAGGGGAGGAGGCCGGCGCCTGGGCCGCCAGTCGCAGGGCCGGTAGGCTGAGAAGGGCCGAAAGAAAGTAGGAAATCCGCATACGTGTGCTTAAGGAATGTGCTTGCCAAACGGCTAGGGGGCGGCAGTAGTTTTGAAAAAACGAGGTGACCATTGCCCGGTGGCTAGCCGCTAGGCAGGTTAGCGTAGGTTACGCTCAGCAGTAAGCTGCCAGCCGATAGGCAACGCGCCGCCTTATGCGCCTTGATAGTGGTCGAATCGACCAAGACCCAGCTATACTATGGCTTTTGTAACGCCTGAGGAGGTCTTGGCACACGTCAGCTAGGGACCCACATCCGAAACCAACGGGCTACGGTATGCTAAGGGGTGAAGCGCTGAGGCAGGTCGCACTTAGGTAATGCCTAGCTGCCCGCAGTATAATAAATTGAGGGAAATTTTTTCATATAGGGTTAAGAGCATTGTTTTTGCGCTGTGTCTACCAATCTTTGGTAGTAAGTGCTCACTCACTTAATTATGGCTGGCCAATTTAAGCACTGGCAGGTCTGATTTGAGTGCTGGTGCAACCCATTTCTCCCACCCATTCCCCAATCTTCCTACTGATGAAAATACCTGCTATCCAAGCTTGGCAAGGCGGGCGCACGTTGCTTACGTGCGCAGCACTGCTGTTAGTGGGGCCCGCCAAAAGTTGGGCTCAGTGTACCCAGCTAGTCTGGTCCGACGAATTTAATAGCACTGCCCTGGACACCACTAAGTGGAAGGTCATCACGGGCGATGGGTGCCCTGGCGTATGCCAATGGGGTAATCATGAACTCGAAAACTACCGTGCCCAGAACCTGGCCACCACGGGAGGCAACCTGGTTATTACGACCAAGTTAGAAACCACCACGGCTCCCAGCGGCAATACGTATCAATACACTTCGGGCAAGATTCAGTCGAAAGTGCCCGGCAAAAGCCAGTCCCAGACGTTCAAGTACGGGCGCATGGAGGCCCGGATGCAGCTACCCTCGGCGGATGGGATATGGCCGGCGTTTTGGATGCTTCCTGATCCTGGCAATTGGCCGGCCACGGGCGAAATTGACATCATGGAAGCCAAGCACAAGAACCCGAAGTTCGTCTCGGGAACAGCTATTGGCCAACAGGCAAATGGCGACCCCTACTTCGCTAGCCGCACGTCTCCGGCGGGCGTGGACTTGTCGGCGGGCTTCCACGTGTACGCGCTGGAATGGGCACCCGACGCCCTGCGCTTTTACGTTGATGATGTGCTCTACAATACCGTGACGCCGCAGACGGCGCCCGGTAGCTTCCCCTTCAACGACAATCAGTTTTACATTCTGCTGAATGCGGCGGTGGGTGGCCCCGAATCAGGCTATACTGGGGTTGGCCTTAATCCCACCCCCGGCGATTACCCTACCCAAACACTCGTGGACTATGTACGCGTGTATAAGGGGACCTACAATTACGGCGTAGTGGGCGACGCCCAAGTATTCGCGAACGAGCAGTACAAAAACTACCGCATCGACCCCATAACGGGTGGTGCTTACACCTGGACCGTACCTGCCGGTGCCACCATCGTATCGGGCCAAGGTACCAACACGATTACCGTAAACTGGGGCAGCACGGCCGGCAACGTAGCCGTATCGGTAGCCGTGAACGGCTGCGCTACTGCTTCCTACACCAAGGCCATAACGCTGGGCCCAGCCTTACAGCTGGAAAAAGTGTACGAGGACTTCGAAAGCAACCGTACCCTGACTTATGCTGCTACTGGTACGCTCACGCAGGTCGTTGCTAACCCCAGTAGTACGGCGCCCAATACCTCATCGGCAGTGGGCAAATACGTTCGCAACGTAACCTCACAATACGATGTGCTAAATGTCAAGAATCTGCCGATTGGTAGTGCCAACGACTTTGTGGCTGGCCGTAAGAAGCTCTACATCGATGTGTATTCAACGGCTCCGGTGGGTAGTAAATTTACCATCCAGCTTGAAAATAGCTTGGTAACGACAGATATTAACTATCCCATTGGCCGCCATAGCGCCTACCACGCTTTCACCACGGTGCAGAATCGTTGGGAGACCCTTGAGTTTGACTACGAACAGACCCTTGCTGGGGGAGTCGGCAGCTACGACGTCAACAATATAGCTATCCTGTTTGAGCCAGGTGTCAAAAGCGGCGATACCTTTTACTTCGACAACGTGCGGGTGCTCAAGCAGCCCGATCAGCCCATTGTAGCTACCACCGTACTCGAAAACTACGAGGGCACAAGCAGCATCGCCTATGATGCCGCTGGTACCAATGGCACCTACACGGCGGCCGTGGCCAATCCGTCGGCTACTGGGGTCAACACTTCGCCCCACGTAGCCAAATACGTACGCAATAGCGCTCAGCAGTACGATGTATTGTTCTTCGACGCTGGCCCGGCCGGCGCAGTTATCACCGATGCTGGTAAGCTTAAAAACCAATCTTATCAGCTACAGCTCGAGCTCTATACCGATGCTCCGGTAGGCACTTCGGTGCGGATAACACTGCAAAACAAGGCATTGGCTGCCAAAGATTACCCTTCCGGTCGCAATAGTTCTTACCTGCTAAAGACAACCAAGCAAAATGCCTGGGAAACGCTTACGCTGAACTTCGATTCAAGTCCCGACCTTAATACGTCCGATCTTATTATCGACCAAATAGCGGTACTTTTTAACGAGAACGTACTTTCTGCTCCGGGTACATACACGGGCAACACTTATTATCTCGACAACCTGCGCATTGTCAAGTATGTGGCTGACCCTACGTACGCGGCTGGCACCACGTTTGAGGACTACGAAGCCACGCACAACCTGACTTATCTCAGCTCGGACGGAGCCTACGCCCCAACCATAGCCAACCCCGCCGCCGCCGGCGGCAATACCTCGGCCCACGTGGCGCAATATACCCGCAAGGCTACGGCTACTTACGACGTGCTTTCGTTTAGCACCGCCGCTATTAAGGATGGCAGCGCGTACGTAGCTGGCAATAAAGTATTGGCGATGGACGTGTATACCAGTGCGCCGGTAGGTACTGTCATCTCGTGGCAGCTTGAAAGCAGCGCTACCTCAACTCCTAGCCCCTTCCCGAATGGGCGCCATAGCATTTACCAGGCCGTGGTGAAGCAAACCAATACTTGGCACACCCTGCTATTTACGTATGCTAGCTCGCCCGACCCTAGCACGGCCGATGCCAACGTAGACCGAGCGGTGTTCCTGTTTGCTCCCAATACCAGCACCAGCGATGTGTACTACCTCGATAACCTACGCAGCCTCAACAAAAACGGCGCGGCCAATGTGGCCCCCACCGTCAGCCTGACTTCGCCAGTCAGTGGTGCTTCCTTCACCGCTCCGGCCAGCATCGTGCTCACGGCCGCTGCTGCCGACTCGGACGGCAGCATTGCCAAAGTAGAGTTCTACCAAGGCACCACGCTGCTGGGTATCGCCACTACCAGCCCCTACAGCTATACCTGGACGGGCGTGGCCGCCGGCACCTACACTATCACGGCCAAAGCCACCGACAATGCAGGCGCAGTGACTACTTCGGCCGCGGTTAGCGTGACGGTAGCGGCGGCTCCCACGGGTACCAACCTGGCGCTCAACAAGCCTGCTTTTACTTCTTCGACGGAGAATGGCGGCACGCTGGGCTCGGCCGCGGTAGATGGTAACGCGACCAGCACGCGCTGGAGCAGTGCTTTTGCCGACCCGCAGTGGATTTATGTCGACTTGGGGGCCACCTACAGCATTTCGCGGGTGAAGCTTACCTGGGAAGCGGCCTATGGGAAAGATTACCTGATTCAGACGTCCACCGATGCCGCAACCTGGACAACCATCAAGCCCGTTACCGGCAACACGGCGCTCGTAAATGACTGGACTAGCCTGAGTGGCACCGGCCGCTACGTGCGGATGTATGGCACGGCGCGGGGCACTAGCTACGGTTATTCTCTCTACGAATTGGAAGTGTACGGCACCGCTAGCCCGGGCAATACGGGCAGCGTATGCACCGGCACGGTAGCCAGCGGCGACTATACCTATGAGGTATCGACCACGGCCGGCACCGTCAACTGGAAGTTCATTCCGCAGACGCCTATCGCTGGCAGCACCATGGCCATCATCTACGTCAAAACTGGCGCTGGCACGGGCTATGCCGGCTACAGCATGACGGCTTCGGGTGGCAGCTTCACGTTCTCGCAAGCCCAGGCTAGCGGTACGGCCCTGTCGTTCTACTTTACTTACCGGGTGGGTACCAGCACGGCCGAGCGCAACTCAAGCGCCACGCCCCATAGCTATACGGCGGGCGCTACTTGCGGTGGCAATGCCCGGGCAATATCGACCACTGCGACTAGTGGTACTGTACTTGGCGCGGCGTATCCCAACCCAGTGACTAGCCGCCTTACCGTGGAGCTACGCGGTACTTCGGCGCACACCCTGGTACTGCGCGACCTGCGTGGGGCAGTAGTGCGCACGGCTACTATCGACGCGGGTATCGCGAGCTCCGAACTCGACCTGAGCAAGGTCGCCAGCGGGATGTATTTACTGACGGTAGGCAGCGCCGAAGGCCAGGAAGTTCACCGGATTACGAAGGAATAGCGCAAAGGCTAGCGGCTTTTAAGCCGACGTAATGCTTTTGTCATAAGGGCATTAGGTAATTTTCGGTTTAGACTTACCCAAGCCGCTAGGGCAAAAAGCAGCCTCTACTCGCTATTAGTGAGTAGAGGCTGCTTTTTAGTTTAGAACTGACGCAAAAAGCACTTAGCGCGGTTTCCAAGTTGGTGTACGTGGGAGCCACAATGGGCAAACCAGTTTTTGGCATCGGCTTCGGTCAGCCACTCCGCCGCAGCCCGCATAGCGTCTTCGAGCAGGTCGCGGGTACGTGCCTGCGCCGTGCGTAACCAGGTTTTGAGCTTGCTAATGGCCAACGCAATCGGCTTAAAATCAGGGAAATCAGGGGGCAGATGCCGCCGGGGCCCGTAGTTGTGCGCTATTTCGTCCAGGCCTGCTGCGGGCGAGCCGGCGCGGGCCTCGGCCGGGCCGGCGGTGCTGCTGGGGGTGCTGGCCGCGGCTTGCTCTATCAGCGGCGGGGCCTGGCCGGCCCCCAAAGCGGGAAAAGGGCTTAAATAACGGGCGCTTGGCGTGGTTAGCGCGTTATTTGCGCTCGCTATGCTGGAATGGTTACGCACGCAGTTTTCGCTCGACGACGCCCAATGGCAGCGGTATGCCGCTCGTTTTACGCGCCTGGAGGTGCCCGCCCGCGCCCTGCTGCTGCGCGAGGGCGACGTAGCCAAGGCGGGTGTTTTTTATTGAAAAAGGCTGCCTGCGCGTGTGGTTCGCCAGCCAGGGCAAAGACGTTACTTTTCAGTTTTTCTTCGAGCAGCAAACCGTGTCTTCGCTCGACAGCTTTCGCCACCACACCCCCAGTCTGTTTTCGATTGAAACCATAGCGCCCTGCGTAGTGTGGTGGCTAGCGCGGGAAGATGCCTACCAACTGCTGGTAGAGCTGGCCGACTCGCCCGCAGGGCGGGAAAAGCTGGCCGGGCTCCTCTTCGACCGCACCCGCCACTATATGGAGCACTGCCTGTCTTTTATTCGGGACACGCCCAAGCAGCGCTACCAGCAGCTGCTGGCCAACGCGCCCCAGGTGGGGCAGCGGGTGCCGCAGCACTACATCGCGGCGTGCCTGGGCATCAGCTCCGTGCATCTCAGCCGCATCAAGAAGTAGCGGGCTTTGGCTGGCAGGGGCCGCGCCTGAGCAGTCTACCCAGTAATTTGCGGGGAAATTCCCAGCTTTCACCTCCGCCCATGCGCGAAATCAAACGCCAACGCGTGCTGCGGCCCGACGGCAAAGCCATCAACCTGGTGCAGCGCCGGGGCCACCTCTCGTACTGCTACAACGCCTGCTGCTGCGGCCGGGTAGACCGGGGCTACGCGGCCGTGCCCGTAGACTTGTACAAAAGCGAATGGCTGCGGCGCAAGCTGCGCAACACCGTGCACCTGACCAAGGGCGGCTGCCTGGGCCCCTGCACGCTGGCCAACGTGGTGACGCTGCTTTTCGACGGCCGCTCGACGTGGTTTCACTCCATCAACAGCGACTGGCAGGTGCTGGCGATTTTCGACTATATCGACAGCCTGGTGGCCGCCGACGGCTACCTCACGCCGCCCGCCGAGCTGGCCGAGTACGTATTCCAGTTTTATAGCTGGAACGGGGCCGAAACGGCCGGCGCGGCCGGGCTGGCCGCCCCCGTCGCGGCCGAGGGCATCGCCTTCCTCACCCACGCCGACACCGACCTACTCACGCTGCACCGCAGCGTGCAGGAGCTGCCCGCCGACTTTCCCAAAACCATCGGCATCAACCTGCTGGCCATTAAGACCGAAGCCCACATGGCGCAGCTGCTCGACCGCGAGCTGGCGGCGGCCCGCGTCATCGTGCTGCGCGTGCTGGGGCGGCCGAGCAGCGTGCCGGGCTTCAGCGAGCTGGTGCGGCGGGCGCAGGCGCAGGGCCAGCACCTGCTGGTGCTCAGCGGCGCGGGCGACCTGAACCCCGAGTTTGCGGCCATCTCGACGGTGTCGCCGGCCATTGGGCACGAGGTGCTGGCGTACTTGCAAGCGGGTGGCTACCTGAACCTTACCGCGTTGCTGTACTTCCTGGCCGACCACTTGCTGCTGACCGGCTTCGGGGCCGAGCCGCCGCGGGCGCTGCCCGAGCACGGCATTTACCACCCCGATTTGCCCGAGGCGGCCGACCTCGCCGACTGGCTCCGGCTGCGCGACCCGGCCCGGCCCAGCGTGGGCCTCATCTTCTACCGCGCCCACTGGGTTAGCGGCAACCTGGCCTTCGTGGATGCGCTGGTGCGCGAGCTGGAAGCGCGCCAAATCAACGCGTTACCCATTTATACCGCTTCGCTCAAGGCCGTGGATGCGGCCTCGGGCTGGCCGGTGGCCTTCGAGCTTTTGCGGGGTGAAAACGGGCCGCTGGTGGATGTGCTGGTCAATACCGTCTCCTTTGCCATGAGCGACGTGAACCCCGACGGCCCCACCAGCGCCGGCTGGTCGGTAGAGGCGCTGCGGCAGCTGGATGTGCCAGTGCTGCAAGCCATTACGAGCGGCATGGGGCGCGGGCCCTGGGAGTCGTCGAGCCGCGGGCTCAACCCGCTCGACACGGCCATGAACGTGGCCATCCCGGAGTTTGACGGCCGCATTATCACGGTGCCCATTTCCTTTAAGGAGAAAGACCGTGAGGCCAGCGGCTACGCCCCGCTGCCCGACCGCGTGGCACGGGTAGCGGGCCTGGCCGCCCGCTGGGCCCGGCTGCGCCACCAGCCCAACCCGCAGAAGCGCGTGGCCTTCATTTTCACCAATTCCAACAGCAAGGCTTCGCAAATCGGCAATGCCGTGGGGCTCGACGCGCCGGCCTCGCTGCTGGCGCTGCTGCACGCCATGCAGGCCGAAGGCTACACGTTGGGCGAGCTGCCGGCCAGCGGCACCGCGCTCATTCACGAGCTGGTAGACCGCTGCTCGTACGACGAAACCTACCTCACGCCCGAGCAGCTGGGCCGGGCCGTGGGGCAGGTGCCGTTTGCGCAGTACGCGCAGTGGTTCAGTGAGTTGCCCGAAATCTTGCAGCAGAAAATGACCAAGCAGTGGGGCCCGCCGCCCGGTGCCACCTACGTGCACGACGGCCACATCGCGCTGGCTGGCATCGCGCTGGGCAACGCGCTGGTGGTGTTGCAGCCGCCGCGCGGCTACGGCCTGGACCCCGACGCCATTTACCACCAGCCCGACCTGGCGCCCACCCACCACTACTATGCCCTCTACCGCTGGCTGCGCGACGGCTGGGGCGCCGACGCGCTGGTGCACGTGGGCAAGCACGGCACCCTGGAGTGGCTGCCCGGCAAGGGCATCGGGCTGTCGGAGAATTGCTTTCCGGATGCCTTTCTGGGCGATTTGCCGCTGTTTTACCCCTTCATTATCAACGATCCCGGCGAGGGTTCGCAGGCCAAGCGCCGGGCCCACGCGGTGGTAGTCGACCACCTCACGCCGCCCATGACCACGGCCGACAGCTACGGCGAGCTGGCCCAGCTCACGCAGCTCGTGGATGAGTATTACCAGGTCGAAGCCCTCGACCCGGCCAAGCTGCCGCTGCTGCAACGCCAGATCTGGGAGCTGATGCAGCAAACCAACCTCGACCAGGACCTGGCCGGGCTGCTGCGCCGCGACCACGGCGACCACGTGCACGACTGGGACGACGAGCTGACGCCCGAAGGCGTGCCCGCGAGCCTGGCCGAAATGGAGGGCAAGGACGTGGCCCACCTCATCGAAGACATCGACGGCTACCTCTGCGAGCTGGGCGCGGCCCAGATTCGCAACGGCCTGCACATCCTGGGCCAGGCCCCCGAGGGTGAGCTGCTGGTGGACATGCTGCAAGCCCTCACCCGCCTGCCCAACCTCGGCGTGCCGGGCTTGCAGGCCTCGTTGGCGGCGTTGTTCGAGTTGAATGTAGACGAAATAATAGAAGCGAAAGGCCGGAAACTGCCCGCCGTAAATGCCACCTTCGTGGAGCTGGCCGGCCGGCCCGTCGTGACGGGCGCCGACGCCCTCGAAGTGCTCGACGAGCTGACCAAGCACCTATTGCTGCTCTGGCAGCGCCAGCAGTTCCGGCCCGCCGAGCTGGATGCGGTGCTGTTTGAAGCCCTGGCCGTGGACCCCACCCAGCCGCGCCTGGCCGACGTGCGCCGCACGCTCACCTTCGTGGGCGAGCACCTGCTGCCCAACCTGGCCCAAACCTACGACGAGGTAGCCAACCTGCTGCACGGCCTTTCGGGCGGCTACGTGCCGGCCGGGCCCAGCGGCGCACCCACCCGGGGCATGGCTCACATCCTGCCCACGGGCCGCAACTTCTACGCCGTCGACCCCCGCGCCCTGCCCTCGCAAGCCGCCTGGGAAGTAGGCCAGCAGCTGGCCCGCGAGGTGCTCGACCGCCACCTCAAGGAAACCGGCCGCTACCCCGAAAGCGTGGGCCTGAGCGTGTGGGGTACCAGCGCCATGCGCACCCACGGCGACGACGTGGCCGAAATCCTGGCCCTGCTGGGCGTGCGCCCGGTGTGGCAGCCCCAAAGCCGCCGCGTGGTGGGCGTCGAAGTAATTCCACTGGCAGAAGTAGGCCGCCCGCGCATCGACGTGACTACCCGCATCAGCGGCTTTTTCCGCGATGCCTTCCCGCACCTTATTGACTTGCTGGATGATGCCGTGCAATTGGTGCTGGCCCTGGATGAACCCCTGGAGCTGAACTTCGTGCGCAAGCACTACCTGGCCGACCTCGCCGAGCTGCACGCCCAGGACGTGCCGCTGGAGGAAGCCGAGCAGCGCGCCAGCTACCGCATTTTTGGGGCCGCGCCGGGCAGCTACGGCGCGGGCATTCTGCCGCTCATCAACGAGCAGAACTGGCAGGCCGACGCCGATTTTGCCCAGGCCTACGTGAACTGGGGCGGCTACGCCTACACCAAAGGCGTGAGCGGCGCCGATGCCCGCCCCGAGTTTCGGCAGCGCCTGGCGGGCGTGGAGGTGGCCCTGCACAACCAGGACAACCGCGAGCACGACATCTTCGACAGCGACGACTACTTGCAATTCCACGGCGGTATGATTGCCACCATCCGCAGCCTCACCGGCCGGCAGCCCAAGCACTACTTCGGCGACAGCCAGGACCCCGCCCGCCCCGTGGTGCGCGACCTCAAGGAGGAAACCCTGCGCGTGTTCCGCTCGCGCGTCATCAACCCCAAATGGCTGGCCGGCATCCAGCGCCACGGCTACAAAGGCGGCCTGGAGCTGACCGCCACCGTGGACTATCTCTTCGGCTACGATGCTACGGCTAAGGTAGTTGACGACTGGATGTACGAGAAAGTAGCCGCCACCTACGCCCTCGACCCCGCCATGCAGGAGTTCTTCGCCGCGAGCAATCCGTGGGCCCTGAACGCCATCGCCGAGCGCCTGCTCGAAGCCGCGCAACGGGGCATGTGGGCTGCGCCCGCGTCGGAAACGCTGGCGGCGTTGCAGGCGGTGTATTTGCAGAGTGAGACGCTGCTGGAGGCGCGCAATGAGTAGCTAATTAAACTGCTGTCCTCAAAGCAACATCGCTTATAATGCTTTGTAGCACAATAAATAATGACGTCTGTCATGCTGACGAAGGAAGCATGACAGACGTTTATTAGCCCGACAATTTTGAGCTTTCGTATTTTATGCACTACCCCTTCGCCGCCCTGGTCGGCCAGGAATCCCTGAAGCAAGCCTTACTGCTGTGCGCCGTCAACCCGGCCATTGGTGGCGTGCTCATTCAGGGCGATAAGGGCACGGCGAAGAGCACGGCCGTGCGCGGCCTGGCCGAGGTAATGCCGCCCATCGCGGCCGTGGTCGGCTGCGCCTTCAACTGTGAGCCGGGCCACCCGGCGGGGCTGTGCGCGGTGTGCCAGGCCGCCGCCGCGCCGGTGGAGGAACAGCGCCCCACGCCGTTCGTCAACCTGCCCCTGGGCGCCACCGAAGACCGCGTGCTGGGCAGCCTCGACCTGGATAGCGTGCTGAACGAGCGCCGCAAAAAGCTGCAACCCGGGCTGCTGGCCGCCGCCCACCGCGGCGTGCTTTACCTCGACGAAGTAAACCTGCTGCCCGACCACCTGGTGGACGTGCTGCTCGACGCCGCCGCGATGGGCGTGAATACCGTGCAGCGCGAGGGCTTGTCGGTGAGCCACCCGGCGCGCTTCACCCTCATCGGCACCATGAACCCCGAGGAAGGCAGCCTGCGCCCGCAGTTTCTCGACCGCTTTGGGCTGATGGTGGAAGTGGTGGCCCCGCGCGACGTGGCCGAGCGCACCGAGGTGGTGCGCCGCCGCATCGCGTTTGAGCGCGACCCAGCGGCCTTCGTTGCGCAGTGGCAGGCGGCGCAGCAGGCTATAAGGCAGCAGGTTATCCGGGCGCAGCAGCTGTTGCCCACCGTGCAGCTGCCCGAAGGGCTGCTCACGCTCATCAGCCAGCTCTGCACCGAGCTGGGCGTGGCCAGCCTGCGGGCTGACATCGTGCTGTACAAAACCGCCCTCACGCTGGCCGCCCTCGCCGGCCGCGCCGAAGTAACGCCCGCCGACGTGCGTCGTGCGGCCGAGCTGGCGCTGGCCCACCGCCGCCGTAGCCAGCCTTTCGAGAGCCCCTTGCTGCCCGCCGACCAGCTCGATGAGCTGATGCAGCAAGCTCCGCCAGCTACTTCACCTAGCGAATCACCGCCCACTTCAACGCCCGAAGCCAACCCCGCCCCCGCCACCCAACCGCCCGAAACTGAGGAGCCCGAAGAGTCGCCCGCCGCCGGCCGAGACAGGGAAGAAGCTACTGAACAAGTATTTGACGTAGCGCCACTGCTTGCCCCGCCGATTATTCGGGTGGAAGCCACCTCACCAGCAGTCCCCAGCGCTATGCCCGGCCAGCGGGGGCCAGCCGCTCCCGCCGCCCGTGGCCACTACGTGCGGGCGGTGCCCGAGGCAGCCCCCAGCGAGCTGGCGATAGAGGCGACGGTAAGACAAGCCGCGCTCCGCGACCCCGAAAACGGCACCATCACCCGCGCCGATTTGCACCAGAAGGTGCGCACCGGCAAGACTGGCACCCTGCTGCTGCTCGTGGTCGATGCCTCGGGCTCGATGAGCGCCAGCCGCCGCATGGAAGCCGTGAAAGCCACCGTCTTGAGCCTGCTCACCGACGCTTACCAGCAGCGCGATACGGTGGGCGTCATCGCGTTTCGGGGGGTAGAGGCGCAGGTACTGCTGGCGCCCACGCGCAGCGTGGAAGTGGCCGAGCAGGCCCTGCGCGCCCTGCCCACGGGCGGGCGCACGCCCTTGCCCCACGCCCTCCAACTGGCTGCCCAGCTGCTCGACCGCGCCGAGCAGCCGCCGCTGCTGGTGCTCCTCAGCGATGGCAAGGCCAACGTGCCCCTGCCCGGCGGCGGCGACCCGAGCCAGCAAACTCAGCAGCTAGCCAACCAGTTGCGCGCCCGCGCCATCCCCACGCTGGTGCTCGATACCGACAGCGGCTACCTGCGCCTGGGCAAAGCCGCCGAGCTGGCAACTGCCCTGGGAGCGCAGTACCTGCCGCTCGATGAGCTATCGGCCGCGTCGCTGACGAAGGCGATTCTGACGGTGCGCAGCGCCCAGGCGTGAAAAGTAGCTCGGACTACAAAGGCCAAGCTACTTTTCACTTATTTGGCAAATATGCCATTATAAACCCACAGCAGCCCCACGCCAATCGACACGACGCCTACCACCGCATTTATCAGCTTAAAAACCAATTGGTTGCGCTCAATAAACCGCGACACCGAGAAGGCCATCACGCAGCTGTAAGTCGTCATGGCGACCACGATGCCCACGCTTTGCAGCGCGATGATGCCGAGGGCGGTGCGGGTGTCTTTGGCGGCCAGGGTGAGGGCCACCGCGCAGGCACCGCCGGTGCCGGCCAGCCCGTGCAGCATGCCCACCCAGAACGAGCGGCTGAGCACGTTCATCGCGATTTCTTCGCCCTGGCTGCCGTGCAGGTGCAGGGCGTTGGTGAGGTGGGCGTGCTCGGCAAATTTCTTGTGCTCGGCCATGAGCTGCTTGAGCTGGTGGTTGCGCCGGATGGCCTCCCAGCCCAGCCAAATCATCACCGGCCCCACCGCCAGCTCGGCCCAGCGCGAAAAGCTCAGCGGTAGCGCCGAGCGCAGCAGCAAGGCCAGCGCGCTGAAGATAATGAGCGTGAGCGAGTGGCCCAGCGCCCACTGCGACGAGCGCCAGATGAGCCGGCCGTAGCCGGTGTTGTAGCGCTTTTTCTCAGTAGCCAGCACCGACACGGCCGCCATGTGGTCGGGCTCGAAGGAGTGCTGCACGCCGAGCAGCAGCGAATCTAGGAGTAGGGGATAAAGCAAAAGGGAAAGATTTAGCCTATCCCTGAATTAGTTAAATTGGAGAACGTCCGACCAACTTTTATTTTTTCTAATTCAAGAGTAAGTTTTGTAGTTAAACTCGTCACAGAATGGTCTGCGACTCGAAGAGGTGGAAATTGAGGGTGAGTAAGGACGCGAGTTCTTGCCCAAACTCGTCGAGTCGGTCAAAGAAGCCGAGTACCGCTTGGCGAAA
>Ga0160429_1000682_pt1 | contig 24240 bp, 19 predicted proteins | sample SolpanmetagenomR_FD_108199 | JGI IMG/M metagenome (GOLD analysis project Ga0160429, IMG submission 108199) | Solar panel surface microbial communities from Lawrence Berkeley National Laboratory, California, USA - R | ecosystem: Engineered > Built environment > Solar panel > Unclassified ...
CGTAACGCTGATTCGGCTTATTATTGCGCACGTCTGCAAACCTATATTTAAATGGTCGATAGAAGGCGATAAGTCGTTTGATAAATTTGTTAGCTTTCATGGCTTCTTCAAGCCGTTTTGAGTTAATTAGAGGTCCTTCGATTACTTTTTGAATAAGATCCCATCGCCACTTACTGAAGTTAACAGTATCTAGTACTTGCGTTTCCACAAGTATTGATCTAAACTGAGCTTCGTCCATTTGCGGCGACAACATGCCTCTAGTCAGATCGGACGTTCGTCTGATATTCGTGTCAACGTCGGCATGGTGATCGTTCAAAGAGGTGTTTAGACTGCGCGCGGTGCGATGTAGCGTACGATTGACACTATCAATCTGATATATAGCACCACTGGAAATGTAACGGTCGTCGGCCTTCAAAACCGAGGCGGAATTGAAGAGAGTAGGCAGCACTTGCATTTTCTCACTCCAATATCCTGGTAGCATCTTGTGGGAAAGGTTCAACGCTTCACCTAGCAGTAATGTTGCCTTTCTTTTAATACCCGGATCAATCTCGTCGTGGATGACAACTAGAAGACATTCAAAGAGTGATGACTGAACAAATATCGCAAGGACTACGGCAACAAAATGCTCGACAAGATTCTCTCGTTTCGATTGTTCATTAGGGGAAGATTTCAATGCCGTGGAAGAACCAACCGGTTGCGCGAAAGCAACCCGTCCGTAAGTGGTCAATCGTCTGCCAGCTACAAAGGAAGAAGACCATGATGGAGATCTAATGCGTAACACATCCGAGATTAAGTCAAGGACAACATTTCGAGCCTGTGACGAAGGTATTTGAAGCGAGCCTAACAACGATCTGATCGACATGAAATTGTTCTTTGAAAGAGCCATGATCCCAGGCCAGGACCTTAACATCGCGGCAATTACTTTTGCGCTGGATCGCAACCTGCCTTCAGGCGTTTGTGCAAGCCCATCTGTAAATACCGCAAATGGACCCTCTAGCTCAAAGCCAGACTTCAATAATTGACGTCGAGAGGGAAGGTCCAATAATGAGATGAATGCAGCAGCGAGACTCTCAGAGGGCTCATAAGATCCGTCTCCTAACGCTTCAGTAAGACAGCTCATTCCGCTGGCGGCGAGCACTAAGGCAGGATCGCGGATAAGAATCTCGGCTAAAGTTAAGATACATATTTTCCGCATTGGATCATCATGATGTTCCGCTATGGCGACGATGACTCGAGTGACAGCTTTTGACAGCTCTAGAGTTCCATCTTTGACATCTAAAAAGGCTCGAACGAACTTCAGCGCTTGTTCGCGCTCAACACTTGCCTTACTCTCCTTGACCAATGAGAGCATGACCAAATAATCGGTATGGAGGCTCCGCACGAGAGATAGTGACTTTCTATCCGTAATGGCATATCTCATAACTCGATACGCAGCTGCAACCACCTCCCGCGTATCACTCAGCAGCATGACCTGAAGGCGTAGCCCGAAGATCGACCAAGCGAGGTCATACTTGAGAGTTGGATGACGCTTGAATAGATCGACGAGTTTGTTCGAACGTTCGACGTAGTATTCAGATGGCAACCCTTCTGCTTCCAAAGCTTGAAGGATTTCCGACAAGACAAAAGATGGTGATTCTGCTTCGGATTCGGAAGAGACAGGGTCATCCTCCTCCTCTTCATCATCATTCAGAGCTAGCCGGGATGATGTCCTTGGAGGTGCAGTGCGAAAAAGCTGTGATAATCTGCCCGGCGCACTTCGATTTGCCGATTCCTTTACACGCTGATTCTCCTCGTCAAGTTCTGTTTGTAATTGCGCAATCTTCCGATTAGAGGCATTCAACTCCGATTCTACGCGTAACCTCTGATCTTTTGACTGTTTTGCGCTTTTTAAGCTAAGCGCTTCGAGCAAGTTTTCAGATCCAATCTTTATCCTGAGCTCTTTCTCGATCATCTCCCGAATCTCGGTCTGCCTTTGTTCCGATATGTACTTCTCATCCTGATCATCCTCATTTCGTTCACTACGGTGGCTTCTGAACTTGACCAACTCGACTCGACTCTCATTCCTCGGCGTGTTGGTGGATTTGAGATCTGTGCTGAAGCTGCCGGGCTGGATTGCAGATGGGTTAAAGCCATTGATCGCACTCCTGACATTCGACGGAGCGATAGTCGGGGATGGCATTGAGCGACCATCATTAACTACCGCGCCTGGTTGATCACGCGCAGTAGTTTGTGCCGCTGGGAACTGGCTTGACATTGAGTCCACACAACTTGCAAGGTATTGTGTGCTGATCGATTTGCGAGCAGTTACGCATTCGATTTTTTGGTCTGTTCAGGACGTCGATAGGTACTGCGTAGGCGTAATCCTCTTCTACATCGCGGCATTGCAGAGGGGAACTTTGTGTACTCGTCTGGTCCAGAGTGCCTTGAACTGACACTGCTTACCACCTTCCGCTACCCGGATGGTGTTTGATTCCTCATGACAACTAGCTCGACGTTTTCTAAAAGTCGAGTGATTCAGACAGCAGAATATTCTGAAGGAATGATCAGATATGCGGGTCTGGCCTGTCGTTGTCAAGTCTCAGCGTCCCCCGCACTTGGAGGCTGACGGCGATACATAAACGCCGATAATGGGACATTGGAAGGGGTGCATGATACTCATTATCATAAATGTAAATGCAACATTTTACTACAACGATACTTATGATTCGAACATTATTCAATTGTATCTTTGTTGAAGACTCTCGTATATGCTAGGACCTCGAGATCTCAGCTGATAATCAACATTCGCAATGCACGTGATGAGGGCCAATGGGTACTTATCGGCCGCGCCCGACTCTTCACTCATCGGAGCTTCCCATGTTGCTGATATAAGAGCTCCCCGTCCCGTACCGTTGATAAGAAGCTATTATAACGGTCAGAAAGTATATATCTTTGTTCTGTTCTCACTCCACTGCTCGTTCATTATTCGAATCTGCTTCAATATAATACACTAAATCGTAAGGCGTTATAGCAAACCCTCCGCCCAGCTTCGATAACCATTCTCGATCTCCAACTTATTTTGCTCATTTTAAAATTATGTCTCACGTCAGTTACGCAAAGTATGGGAAAGACAATGTGAGACTTATGAAAGTGGCGAGAAATTCCAATGGTACGCAAGACGTCATGGAAATGACCGTATGCACTTTGCTTGAAGGTGATATTGAGACTTCGTACGTATCCATTGCATGTGATGTCAAGTGAAGATCATTTTAATAATACTCGCAGATATACAGAGGCGGACAACTCTGTCGTCATTCCAACAGACACACAAAAGCAAACGACGTTCATCATCGCTAAACAGAATCCCGTGAACCCTCCAGAAGTGTATGCTGCTATTCTTGGCACACATTTTGTCGAGAGATATAAGCACATCCACGTCGCCCATGTACAAATAACAGTTCATAAGTGGACTCGCATGACCATTGATGGCAAGCCGCATCCGCATTCCTTCCTCCGCGACGGAGCTGAAACTCGCATCGTTGAAGCTGTTGTCCGTGAAGGGTCTGGCATCACGATCCGTTCAGGCATCGACGGACTACTTGTGCTCAAAAGCACTGGTTCTGCATTCTATGGTTACGACACAAAGGATGAATTTACCATCCTCCCGCCTACCACCGACCGCGTTCTCAGCACTGCAGTTGAGTGCGGCTGGAAGTGGAAAGTATTCGATAATATTGCTGCTGTGAAGGCGAATAGCGACAAGTTTAACCCCGCTTGGGACGCGGCCAAGGAGATTACTCTCAAGACGTTTGCCAAGGAGAACAGTCCTAGTGTACAAGCCACCATGTATAAGATGTGCGAGCAGATTCTAGCAAGAATTCCTCTTGCGGAGCACATCGACTACACACTCCCCAATAAGCACTATTTTGAAATCAGTACGTTCTGGTGCCTGTTCGTGATTCGATCTGGATTTTAAACTAATATATGTTAGACCTAAGCTGGCATAAGGGAATCAAGAACACAGGCAAGGATGCCGAAGTGTATGCCCCACAAACTGATCCGAACGGTCTCATCCACGTTATCGTCTCTCGCAAGGGATTGACCTCCAAGTTATAGACATGGCACCGCAACATATGGGTGCAGAATGAATACACTAATAGTCCTTGCTGGTAATTAGAACCAGTGTGACAGACTTCGACAGAAAAGTAGCGTTACTCCCGGCGTTAAATATGTTCTCTTATGATGATTTCTCTACCATTCCCTAAATCCAAACGCCTTGCTCGTAAAGACCATGTAACAAACAGATTTTATTTAGACGCCGCTGAAGTTGCCCTCATTTGCGATTGCTGCGTGATGCTGCTGGGTCCAGTCTTGTATTGTAACAGATTCTGCTTGTATGGATGTGCCAAGCCCTCAAAAGCTGCGTGACCACAAGTTAGCACATCACCTTCCAGGTTATACATCTCCTCTCTACACACCCTTCAGCCTCGCCAACCTTTTGTCCCTCAACCTGTTCTTTGGCAACATCCCACTGACCGCCCTCCTCAACACCTCCGCACCTCCCCACTTCTCCATCAACCGCTCCATAGTCATCGACTTCAAACTACCCGGCCGCGTCGTGTGTGTGTAGTACTTTTTTTGTTCCATCTTCTTTCCCGTCACATGTAGGTCATGACATCCTACTGCTACCACGTAGTCGCCGCAGTCTGTCGAGGGATCCCAGATCGGCTTGTGTTTGCCCATCAGTGTGAGAGCGATTTGTGAGGCGACGCGGCCGAGAGGGCGAGGATCGGCGCCAATATCAATGAGGTGCCATGCGCGGCTGTATGCGAGGCGGGTCTGTGTTTCTGTTAGAAGGAGCGGGAATTGGTACAAAGTGAGTGACGGAACTGACTTGGCCGATGGTTTGCGACATGCTGAAAAGATTAACGATCGAATACTGAAGTCAATCAAGTAGGACAACTTCGGGGCGACGCTTCAATGTCAGTTAAGCGTATTTGCGCCAAGTCGGAAGCAATTGAGTGGTGAGCGCAGTTAATATTAGGATCTCACAATAAACCATATGCAAGTCGAACAATTTCTTGGCGCCCTGGAAATTGTTCCGCCCCGCTTCAAACAGTTTCGTCTTGTTACGCCATCGGCCTCCATGGTTTTTATACATTCCAATTCAGCCCTGATATAATTGGATAACGTACTTGTACGCGTTTAGGAGATAGTATAACACTCGTAAACCGTACATTCACACTCCCGCCTTTGGGCAGTAGCTCTTTCTTCAATCCTCATCAATCCTCAAGCAAAACACATATTACAATGCCACCAAAGCGCAGCGCAGTCGCCACACCAGCCGCAAGGCGTGGGAACCAGCAATCCTTTATCAAGACAGTCATTGACGCTGCCACATCCCCGGACAATCGAACTGTTATTACGGCAGTGGGATTATTTGCTGTGAGTTGAGGTTATTTGCTATCATGATCCTTTATGCGTTTGGATCAGTCGTACGGTGCAAGCGCTGATATCCTTCTAGGCCGGTGTCGCGTTCCTCCAGAGTGGATGGGGTGAGCTCCTTCTGCCGACTACTGTATAAAGAAGCGAAACGAGGGAGTCGGACAACAGATATAGAGCGGGGACACATTGTAAAGAAGATTGGGGCAATGGTATGTGTTTTGTAATTGGGAATGTGAGGCACATGGTTTCAACTGGCACATTTCTTAGAAGATTGTGGAAAGAGCGAATTTTGTTCTGGCTCGTAGCCCTGGACCTGAAATCCTGGGAAAAGGCTTGAATCGCTAAGACATAATCGAGGAGGAGACGATTACACGATGGAGCGGTGGATGATCACCAATTTGTACAATAATATACCCAATTTCCACGACCTTTTCTGTTACCTGACAACATGATGGAGGAAGAATTCTCATGTTCTGTTTGCACTATACCAAACGACTTGATGTTAATAAAGGAGCTGTGTTGTTTTGAGTGTTCATAAGCACGAGGTTTAGCCTTGCAAAACCATCATGACAGTCGACATATCCAAAATGAACCTGGCTCGATCTTTTGTTTCACGAAAGAGCAATGGTATTCCTCACCTATCGGAATACTCCAACATGTTACCTTCTCTTATCCCATCGTATGGCGAATGTATGATTAGGAGCTCATATTCTCCACATTTACAATTTGTAATCGTGATTTCTACTGCCCTTCGTAGCCATATCGACACCGGTTCGTCCGCATCTCACTATTGGGACGGATAACAGCATTCTGGATATTATATCAAGCTCACTTGCAAATCGATTTTGATTGTTGTTTTTGATACCCACGTCATCTTTCTCTTACTTCGTATTGGGCAAAAAGAAAATCTAATGATTAAGATCATTGGGGTATTAACAAACCTTTGCGATCTGTGGCAATATTTTTTTTACATCCCCCTATGTCTTTTACGTGTTTTTATGCTTTAAAGATAGTTTATACACTTCGGTGATAGAACCTAAAGAAGTTTTTACTGTTAGAATTACCCTTTAGAAGACGCTTAGATATCTAGGAATTGAAAAATTTAAAACAGCTTTATTTTTATTTTTAAAAGTGATTTCTGGTAGTCCTTATATATATATTTTTCTTCATTATAGATAACCTCTTTGTCTAAGAGTAAGATCGTTCCAAAACGTGCTTTAAATAATAGAAAACGACTACAAGTGCGTCGAAAAGCGTGAGGGGGTCATAAAAACATTGCCTCAACAGTAATCAATTGTCGGCTTAGTAAGCGCCGAGACTTAAGAAAGTTGCTAGTGCTGAGAAGAGCAATTACAGTTTGAATATACTGACTGTATGCCTTCAGCTACACAAGGAGAGCTTGGCGCACAGTCTGGAATACAGACATCAAATCGCCTATACATCTCTCCTTGGAATGTAACTCTTGCTAATACAGTTCTGACTCCAGCTCAGCAAGCAGTCGCAAATAACATTTCCTATTACACGATCCCTACGTTCCCAGAAAAAGGCTACGGATACGTTGAGCTACCAGTCGAGGAAGCTCAAAAGCTACTTAAGAAATTCAACGGCTCAATCTTGAAAGGAATGAAGGTGCGGGTGGAAGAAGCCAAGCCGGAAAGCAAAAAGCGCAAGGCGAAAGAGCAAGAGGATAGGGGTCCGAGCGCGGCGGAGAAGGAAGCACACAAGGCCAAGAAGGCCAAGAAAGAGAAGTTGGAGAATGGCGTTCTCAGTGGAATTGAGTTACCCGATGGAAGAGAGGTAAAACGCGGGTGGGTTCAGCCGTCAACATCAGAGAAGGAGAAGAGCAAAAGTAAGAAGAGTAACAGCGGCGGTAAGGGTGGAAAGAAAGAGAAGTCGCAGATGATCTTCAGAACCACCTTGCCACTGAACGTTGTTACCCCCACGACAGATGCGAAGGTGAAGAAGCAGAAGGAAAAAGAGAAGAAGCGCACGCGCGAGGGCGAAAAAGCTGGTTTGGCGACGGAGGTGCAGGAGTTTACACATTCGACTAAATTTCCGACTTTCTTACGAGGTGCACAAGCGGTGGAGAATGGTAGCAAGGCGACAGAGTTTGTCGAGGGGAAAGGGTGGGTTAATGCAGCAGGAGAGGTAGTGGAAGAGGTTAAAATCCGACCGCAAAGGCGTGTCACTGCACCTCCTGAACCATCGTTCCTGAGGACTAAGAAGAAATCTAAGAAGACAGCACCAGTCCTCGAAGAGAGTAGTGATTTGTCAGAATCAAGTAGCGACCCAAGCTCGGAGTCGGATAATGACGATAAGGACGAGAATAAGAGCAACAACGAGGCAGAGCCTGATGGTGAAGTAACACACAAGCCATCAGAAGTCCTCAAGTCACCTCAGACGGCATCTGATAAAGTCCTTACGCTTCCGCAGCCCGAAGAAACTGACTCATCACCCTCAACCACAACATCACCTCCAGCAGAGTCAGCAGCGCCTAAAGCAATTCATCCCCTCGAGGCACTCTACAAGCGTTCCTCCGCCACCATAGTCCCAATATCTGTAACATCCACCCCACGGCCTGCCCCGATCCTCACGAATTTCAGCTTCTTCGGTGAAGAGGCCATCGACAAGAATGACGACGATAACGACGCAGTGACAGAGGCTCCTATCCAGGACGAAAATTCAGACGGTATCCCAAAAACCCCTTACACACGCCGCGATCTTGAAAGCCGCGGTCAACGCAGTGCGGCGCCAACACCTGATACCGCAGCGGTAGGGAAGAAAGCTCCCTGGCTTGCAGATAGGGACAGTAGCGACATTTCGTCAGATTCTTCCTCATCCAACGATAACACCAGCTCGGACGAAGATGACATAACAACACCCAAAGCATCTGCCACAATGCAAAGTGTAAAATATTTAGCAGCAGCGGAAGCGGTGGAGGCGCCGCCGCGTGAGCAGACAGAGTTCGAAAAGCACTTCTGGGAGAAGAGGGGCGAGTATAACCGTAGTTGGAAGCAGCGGAAGCGCGAGGCGAAGAAGGAGAGTCGACAGAGTGAGAACCGACGGCGTGGACCTGGCGTGGGTGTTTTTGCCTCTGGAAGGGAATGATGTGCTATGCGGATGTAAGGAAAACAATAGTCTTGGCTGGTCAGAAATCTTGAAAATGTAGTCATATCATCGATTATGAATTCTACATATTCATGCAGGAGTTGAGAAGGATGTTTTATTATCATACATGGTCGTTTTGTCCCTTTTCAGTTATGATTACTATACCATCGACCCAAGGTGAGTCTATGCTATCAGTCAAATGAAACGCCAAACTATGCGTATTCTCCCAAACCCAACGCCTGGCTAAATGCAAGAATGAAAAAGCACACCGAACAGGTATTTCGAAATATGGCTGTCTGGATCTCCAAGCTTGACACTCTACCAACGGCCACCGCCACCACCACGAAACGTTTCTGCTCTCTTGTCTCTTCCGCCGCCTGCCTTCTTGTCTACCCTGTTGTCTCTCCAAGACGTCGGCGGAGGAGGTGGTTTGTATACATCTTTGTCCAGGATCTCAACTAGGCCTGACGCAAACATCTCACGCGTCTCATCGTCTGCAAGGTATATGTTATTTCCAGCAGCCTTCTTCTTACGCAGAATGCTTAGATCTTGAAAGGCGGCAGTAAGAAGCTGTAATGAAAATCAGCTCGAGAATCAGGATGCAACAGGAAAGGACACTTACTCGGTCCATTGCCTTGCGGAACTCCATGATAGTCCTGACGACATTGTACTGTGACTTGACATAGAATGGCAACCAGCCGTCCATTTCAATCACGCTGCCCGTAGCTTTGAGCTTCCCACCAAATAGTGTTGCGCTTAACGGTGTGCTGGCCGTGGTATCTCTAAGCATTATGGAGTTGCCGTCTGCCGAGCGCACCATGGTACTGTACGTATACAATTGGGCACCGTTACGTTCAGATCCAGTCCTGAAGTTCTGCATAGAGTTTAATGAGGAGGGATGCACGATAGCGTTCTTTTCTCCAGGAGTACGGAAGGTGCGACCAACTGCCGCTGCGAGGTTGGGATGTGTACCAGCAAGCAAAAGAGCCTTGACAACCTGAATGTTACTTGAATTCTTATTGAGCTTTGGATGTCCTAGTTCTCCCTCAAACTTCTCTTTCGGGTGTGTCCAAGGAATAAGACCAGCTTCGACTAGGAGATCTTCAATCTGGTGCGTTGTAGATTCAATAGTCCTGTAGGCGCCCATATGCAGGAAGTTTCTAATAGCAAAGTCAAATCCGGCTGATTGACCCTTCTTGTTCTTAATTGCCCTCATCTGAGTGAAAGCATTAACCAACGCATAATGATCACTGTCGGATCCGTCCAAGAAACGGGCCTGCGCGGCAGCAGATTCACGACGCTTGTCTGGCGGATTGACGAACAAACTGCGCTCGTTAAGCGCTGCTCCAAGTATGATCATGGGATCAAGACAACGGAAGATGACTCCTAAAATGATCATCTTGCCAAGTGCTGGGTGAACAGGTAGTGAAGCAAGCAAGCGTCCTAGCGCGGTTAGCTTCTCATCTTCAGTCAACGCTTCCAGGGATTTGAGATTTTGCACGGCAACCTCGACGGCTTCCGGCTGTGGCGGTTCTATAGCGCGAGCGAGGAAGTCTCGAATAGGAGCTTGAAATGCTTGAGCCTTGATATCGAGACAGATTTCCGAAAGATCAGAGCGAAGCATCTCAGGCAATCCAATCGCGCGTAAGGATTCGTGACGCGATCTGGAGTATAGCGCATAGTAATTACCATTTCTCACACGACCAGCACGACCAGCACGCTGTTTGGCATTACTTTGACTAATCCAAGTGCACTGAAGCTTTGTGATACGTCGAACCTGATCATACCTCTTCTCACGCAGCTTTCCAGTGTCGACGACGTGTTGAATGTCGGGAATAGTGACTGAAGTTTCGGCGATGTTGGTAGAAAGAATGATCTTCCTGCAACCTTCGGGTACGGGGTTAAAAACTTCAGCCTGCTCTGCTGCCGGGACTGAGGAGTGGAGAGTAAAAAGTTTGTAAGAGCTGTTGTCGTTGAAATCAATTCCTAGTGGAGAGTGGGTAGTGATGGCCTCCCGGATTTTCTTGATCTCGTCGAAACCTGGCAAAAAGACAAGGATAGCCCCTTCTTTTGTTGTCTTACTGATATGTGCGATGGTCGCAGCGACTAGGTTCACCGGGACAAGGGCGTCTTCTTTCTCGTTTGCTACTTGCCCATCCGCTGTCACTGTTCGTTCTCGTTTCCAGTCAATAGTAGCTTCGCCCACTTGGTCATCGTCGTCAATTCCAGTTGTCCTTGTAGTTTTGCTCATAGCGCCCTCGATTGACATATAGTCCTTAGTCGAGATGTCTGCCAGCAGAAATCTGTTGATCTCCGTAGGATAAGATGTCTCAAGCTCCTGAACAATGTTTTCGAAGTACTTCTCCTTGACGGGGAAAGTACGACCTGGAACACTGAGTGAGGGACATGGTATAATTTGGCCATCAGTCAGCTTCTCCTCAAAATATTGTCCAAAGAGCTCCGAGTTGATGGTGGCACTCATCAAAACGACTTTGGGTGTTGATTTTCCGGAACGACGTCTAGCATGGACAGCTTCTTTTATGATAATAAGAAGAAAGTCAATCAAGATATCGCGTTCGTGGACTTCATCAACGACGATATGCGAGACACGATCAAACACCTCATCTGGTGCTTGCTGCAACTGTTTGAGAAGAATACCAGTGGTACAGTAGGTAATACTACCTCCATGTTTGGGTAGTTTCGGATCGAATCGCACATGGTATCCTACTGTGTCTTGCAGCTGTTCATTCCTCTCAGTGGCAACACGTCGAGCTACCGAAGTTGCAGCAATTCGGCGAGGCTGAGTACAGATGATATTGCATTTGGCTCCATTTTCTTGTGCGATGGCATCTTCGAGGAGGATTTGAGGGACTTGTGTAGTCTTTCCGCTGCCGGTTGCACCAACAATAACCGAGTATTGGTTGTTGCCGATATGGCTAATCACTTTGTCGCGGTACTGACTCATGGGGAGGGATTCTTTCTTTGCTCTCAGTTCCGCGAGTTCGTCATCATTGTTGAATGCTTTTAGACGCTGCTCGAGAGTCTTGCTTCGCATTTCTGCCTCATGCTCGGTGAGTGGCTTTTTGGTACGAAGAGATTTCGTGGCTTCAGTATCTTCATCGGAAGTGACCTCAGTACGTCGGTCCGACAATCCAGCATTTCTCACATCTCTCAAAGTTTCTTGCATAATAGTTATCGCATCCGGATCCATCTCCATGTCGATCGGTCTGAGAGGCATCAGGATGGCACCACTAGGAGACAGCGCGCCTTGGAATTCTGCCATGAGTTCTGGATCTTTCTGCAACAAGGACGTTGCAGCCACAAGACGGGCAAGCTCTTCAGCTTTCTTCTTGTTTGTCATGGTCACTAAACTTCCAATAGGCTCTCCATTCAGAAAGACTTGACCATTCCAAACCCTATTTCCATCAGCCTTGTATTTCTCTTTCGATTCTTCGAGCTTCGCTTCAAAGACACTACCCCTATTTTTCAGTCGATAAAAATCGAAGAAAGTCTTGACATTGTCCGTAGTAATCGAAGCAGAATCTTTGATAACAATATCCCCGTCGCCGTGTTCGGCATGGTATTTCTCAGCCTCTTGCTTGAAGCGAATGGCTGCGGCAATCTCTGCTTTCTTGAGATCCAGTTGCCGAGCTGTGACCTTGATACCCTGCTCTTGTAACTCAACCGTCACCTCGACTTGGGTCTTACCCGGACGACGGGCAGGTCGCGTAATGTTGCGTACAGTAAACTGGGGAATGAATCCAAACCTCGCAGCGTAATTGTAGATGTCCGCCTTCGCATCAACTTCGTCTCTCAAAGTCTGCTTATCAATCGCATCGATAGAGGGAAGGAAGAGTTCTTTCAGTGCGCCGGCCTCATGTAATTTCGATAGCATGAGAAGATACGCCGCTCTTGCTGCCGCCTGCTTCCCAAATCCTTCAGCAGCTGCAGTCTCCGTCTCACCGTCGGGACGAACGCAGTGAACCGTACACCGAAAGCTGTTGGCGCCGATGACTTCATAATCCGTCCGTAGTTTTAAAATATTGTTTCCAATATTGTGCATTGTACCAACAATGAGATTTGTAAATAAGGCCGGAGGAGCTGTAGGGTAGTCTTTTCGAGTAGGTATTTTATGGTTATTCCGAACATATTGTTCATCCATTAGAGGCCCACCGGGTTCTCCTCGCGTATGTGCATGCCGCCCGATCCTGGTATTGTTGTTTATGCTGTGTGCTCCTTGCTGCTTTTGACCTTTGAAGAGGCCATGGTATTTTTGCGAGTTACCATGCCCATGAGCAGGCAATGCACTTCTACCGCCTCTGCCTCTGCTTCTTCCTCTTTCCCTGCCACCCGAACCTCTGGAGGAAGGCGCATGAGTTGCGCTTGTCTCTTGCGCTCCTCTTCTATGAACAAAAGTTTTGCCATTAGCCCCTTCCTGCGGCTTCACTTTCATGGCAGCCCCATGCGCTTCTGAGTACTTTCTTTTCGACATGATATTTGCGTAGTTGTAGGGAAATAAAATTCTAGAACTTTTTGGCCTTTGGTCTTGGAGACTGCGGATGCATAATTGCTAAAAATTAATCAGTAGGGTAAGATAAGGAGTACTTCGAAAATCCGTACAATGCTTCGCCTCATCTCCGAGCATAGCCAGTACTAAGGATGAAATGGTAGGTTGAATTAAAGATAGTGTAAGAAGACTCGCTGGCACATGAATCCTTCGCGGCGACAACTTTTTTGTCCATCAATAATCTCAGGGACCAAACGCTCGGGCCGCCTTGCCTCCGTCCAAACCTTCGAATCGCAACCTCGTTAGAAGCCAAGAGCACCTTTGGACATATCAAGTCAACCGCTGTATCACAAGGCTTGGTCACCCATTTGATGCGGGCACTGCCCCTCAATACCCTCTCACGGCTGCAACAAAGTCTCTATGCTGCGCAGTCTCTCCGATTGGTTAATGCCATCAGCGTGTCAGGAAATGGTGTTCGAACGACCTCATATCGACTTCTATGGTACAGCACAACTGGAAAACCACCTCGTCGTCGGTCAATCGGAGTGGCCAATCGGACTGACCTCGATATTACTCAAAAGAAGCCGTCGTCTCAATCGCATGAGACCTCTCTACTTGAGGAATTATTCCCTCATGAAGTCATACAAAGTAGAACACGGCTACCGCTCTTAAAGATCGAGAGGCAGGTCCCTCGACTCGCGATAGATGCCAATCTATCCGATGCGGAGGAAGCAAAGTTGGAGAAGAAGGCCAACAGTCCTTTGGTCAAAGTTAAGAAACGATCCGTTCGAGATCACCAATTGACAGTCTTGGCACTTGTCAGAGCCAGCAGACATTTGACGGAGTATGACTTTCGGCGTCTCGTTCCTAGCGGCAAACACATTGAGGGATGGACAAGCAAGGGCGATATATTACACGTGATATGTGGCCGGGATCGCCGGACCATGGCAGCGAACGGTGTTTATTTCCTTCTCTTCGCGACACCAGAGGCGGCTCAAGCTTATAAAAGTCATGTGTCTCGTCTTCACCGATTGTCAGGAATATACGGTCCCACGGCCTTGGCCGTCCCTCCATTGCTAGAACTAGACACCAAAGGCGTGCCGCTGAACGGTTCGTTACAAACGTATACACTCATGCCGTCTACTCAGGAGCTTCATCTTCGAATTGTCCAGCAGCCTTTTTCTCCGCTTATAAAACGTCTTGTCGAGCAATCGGGTTATGATCAGCTTATGCGGGGAAGGAGTTCTGAACACGAGGTTCTTATCTCTATCGATGGATTTCAACCGACATTGTACGGTTTTCGGGGAGCTATTGTTGAAGATGGCAAGGCGCGGGGGTTGCTTTGGGCGACATCAGGAGCTCATGGAGGTTTTCGTGAGATGTGGACTCCATCAGAAAGGAAACACGATTCTAAACCTGCCGAGGAGAATGTCGAAAAGAACATGGAACAAGACATCAAGGGAGAGAAGACAAGTGAGGACGACGGGCGGAAGCCCCGTCGCTTCATTGTCTCCTTTGCCGATCGCAATGAAGCGAATCGCTTCGTAATGAGTTGGCACAGACGAGATATCTCCTTGTTGATGGCGGATCTGCCGCCGTATGATCGAGCCATAGTAAATGCCGAGCTAGTTTGGTAAGGGAGTTTGAAATCCGTAGTCCTCATTATTGTCGTGCCCTTCTAGCAGTAAAAGCTTCGTGGATACCCAAACCCCTAGAAAATTCCTCTATTCATCCATTTGCCAAGCATACTGCAAATCCTTCAGACTCTCCTTCTTATTCCTCGCCGCAAACCACTCCTTCTCAAACCCATTCCCGCGATCCACCCCGTCCCACCGGTACCCAGGCCGCACCCCATACCTATTCGGCGGTGCGGCACCTTTATACAACGGCTTCCCACTAACACTCTTCTTGGCCTTCTTTTTGGTCAAGAACTGCGCAGCCGGATCATTCCATCGCTCTTGACCCCGCAACTCCTCATTCAACCCCACATCGTCCGCGAACCGCGCGACACCCATGAATTTGGCATCCTCGAGCGCCCTGCCCCTCTCCTCCTTCGCAGCACGCTGCACATCGCCCTTCAAAGCTTCCTGCTCTTTCGCGGCTTTCGCAGCATCCTCCTCCGCTTTACGCCGCGCTTCTGCCCGCTTCATGGCTACGTTTATGACTCGGCCGCTCGCGTCTCGGTAGATTGTCTCGTGCGTCTGCGCCGCGGTTCCCTCGCTCTTAGACACGGCGTCGAATCTAGCTCGCTCTTCCGCTCGCCGCAACGCCATAGCCGCACTAACTTGCGCCGCCGTCTGCAAGCCCGCATGCGCGCCAGACTCCATCTTCGCGACGCTAGGGTCCGTTGCTGACGAGACTACCTGCGGCGCATCATCGTCGTCTCCAGCTTGCGCGGCGTTCTCAGCGGCTGCAGAAGCGATTATCGCGTCCGCGGCCGCTTGCTCGGAGTGCGAAGGTGCGGGCGCGCCGACAGTCGTCCAGGCCGATTTCTTGGCGCGGCGGAATTCGGCGGTCGTCCCGGAGATTGTTGTGGGAGCGTCATCGTCGGAGTCGTTAGCGGTGCGGGTAGGTTGGGATGTGAAGGCGTCGTCGTCGGCAATTGTGAGGCCTGCGGGTTGGACTTCTTTGCGTTTGCGCTTTTTGGTGGAGGGTTTTGTTGTTGAGGGGGAGGGGTCGGCGTTTAGGTATTTCTTGACTAAGTAATCTGAGAGTGACATTACGTGAAAAACTAGGATGAAGACGTTTGGACTACGAGAGACTCATGTGTATCTGCTAGTCAGAGCTAAATGCAGGAAGTAAGTATTGTCGAAGATGGGATCTCAAAGACCTCAAACAAGCATTATCGATGCCAATATATAACGCAGTTATTCCGCTTGGTGTAAATAGATTCCGCTCCACGCCGCCAGACGCTAACTCTAAGCGGACCAGGGACGACTGGAGATCCAGAATAATCGTCAAGCATTTGATCATTTTCCAGATCAATTATGGAGGCGGCAGCATGGCGTATGGCGGTCTACCAGGCCGTGCAGGTAAGGTGAATCAGGGCATCTTGATCAAAGTATGGTCCAACTAACGTGGGACACTTAGGAGATTCCGCATGGACGAGTGACGTCTTATGGTCACATTGCGACATTGCTAGGCCGGGTGAGTCACTCCGATCATGAACAAAAGAATTCGAGAAAATGATGTTAATTTTATGCCTTGGATAGCCAGAATGTCCGAGGTCAGACGGCCATACCATGCGGATCAAATAATATGGGTGATTTCTCATACTCGGTAGACAAGTCGGAATGAGTCTGAAAGCACTCCCCGCATCGGGTGATGGGGTGCAACTCCACAATGCGAACGTGCCGTGGCAGCGAGTGATCAATTCCAAGGGCGTCATTTCGCCAAGGTATGTCGTACGACACATCAGTCTACTCATCATCAGTACGAGGATTAACGACTGCCTTATCATTGTGTGTAGAGGGGTAAATGGCGCTTCCAACCAGGCTGAAGCTCTCCGTGCTGAAGGGGTAGAAGTAGACAGAGGCAGCCTGGGGGAATACACTGTGGACTTTCAGCAGTACGGGTGGTTTCCAGACTCCTTGACGCACCTTTAAGGTGTTTCTGCTTTCTTCCGTTTAGCGATAATATTCTAGAGTACAAAGGGGTCCGTTTTAATTGATTTGAGCCGTTCAGTAGACCCTTGGGCATGTCATGGCAAGTCAATACATATGAATGAACTCCCTTCGTAGATTCATCTGAATGATCGGACAAATGCGGGGTAAAGATGGTTTCAGGGCCCAGGTTGTTGGCCGTCAAGTGACTCATCCGATTGGTGATGTGATGTGGACATGACGAATGTATCATACAAGACAAGATAGGATAAACCAGGAGATAGATACGGAGAGTCACAGTAGTCACTCCTCGCCTTTGTTCCTCTCTCGTGGTAATTAATAACTTGATCGAACTCGTCGCTCACCGCTTGCAGCTCTTTGTCTTCGAGTCTTTCTTCTTCCTTCCCCTTCTTCTCAGCTCAGCTCAGCTCAGCTTACCTCACCTCGTTTGCTGCCTATCGCGCCTTCCATCGCTCAGCCAAGTGGCTTTCTTCTAACTCAACCCGTGCCTTCCCCGCCTCGCTTCTGTACAACAATAACACTACCACTTCCCATCTCGACACTTCTGTCTACTCAATTCTCCTAGGCGGGCGATTTTCTCTTCCATCTTGTCAACTTCGTCGATCGCTGAAATTACTATTATCTTGATTACCAGTTCTGTTCTTCCACAATTATCAGCTCTCGGCCAAAACCATGTCTTTAAGCCTTTCCACGAACGACCTTCGAAGCAACTCCGTCGACGCAAAGCGCCACTCTGACTCAAAGGCAAAGTGGAACCCCAAGTGGGAAACTGGAAGGTGGGCTTCTGTTCATGGCGCGGAGCAAGCGATTGTGAGGATCGATGGACATGGCACCAAGCGTCCCCCGCGTTACACTTCACCACGGTACGCACTTTATAAGGTCTGATAACTCACAAAATACTAACTCATCTCAACAGTGTCACCGAAGCCTGGCGCAAATCCAATGCAAAGCAGGCCTACCGAGCTGGTTCAGCGCGCAAGCAAGACCCTCTTGTCCACCGAGCCGGAAGTGCACAGTATGCACGCAAGCAAGATCGTTTCGCAGACGACAGAGACTTGACTTCGGATTCGGATGGTGACATTACAGGAGACTCGCAAGGATCTCCTAGCCCTAAGATGGAGGATGAGATTGCGTACTCGTATGATTCCAAGGGACCCTCCAATGGCAGTCGGATCCTAGATATGGCCTTGACTAAAGCGGTGGAGAAGTTCGAGGATAAGCAGACTACAAAGTTGGTGAAGGACGAGTAGGTTGTTCGTCTCTATGTTGTCATGAAAAGTATTAACCTCAACTAGGTACGAGGTCTTGTACATTGGTGACAATGGTGATGAGTACTCTGGGGGTACCACTATCGTGGACGATGAGGACGACTTTGAGCTTGTCTGATGACTCCGACCTCGACAAACTCGACTAACGACACCCACACGACCTTGCATTCTTTGTTTTCGACTGCATCATACCATTCAAGGCATGGAGGAGAACAGCGGTCTTTTCACGCATGCGGCGCATTCCAAATTTTGGTGCTGGGATTTTGATTGGGTAAAGGCGTCCGGGTTTCAGCTGGAGGAACAGTTGAGGGTGACATGGGTTTATCGCATGAGCAACATACTTATTAATCCTGTATTCACAAAACAATAATACAACAAACCATCGCACTGTACTAGTACTGCGAACATGACTCTGAAGAACTGGATGGCCCAGACTCAGCCACCACGAAACACACTCTTCGGAAAGTCGTCCGTAAGCGTCATGCGTCGTGCGATGAACCACCAACGATCGACCTGCAAAGCATCAAACAAGCATTGCTGCTGCAATGGTATTGTTACCTTTATATCGCCTAAGTCTTTAGGTTTCATCCTACCTGTATCCTTAAACCCTCACTCTTTACACTACCAACCACAATGCCGAAAGCGCAATGGCTCTTGCGCGCACAGGCGCGCATGTGGAGAACACTCATGGCTGTTGGCATGTTCATACATCGACTAGCCCCTCCACGACCACCGCCACCTTCCTTCTCCCGTATCATTCCAACCGCAATATCACCCAACAGAGGCACTGTAAAGATTCAGTTCTATGTCCCTAAAGATTACAACCTACAGCGCAATCTCCGCACGAAAAAATACCCCGTCGTCGTCAATTTCCATGGTGGTGGCTTTACTATTGGCACAGCCACCGACGATGCGCGATGGGCTCACACAGTCGTCGACGAAGTGGGAGCTGTCGTAGCCAGCGTTGATTACCGCCTAGCCCCGGAATATCCCTTCCCGACAGCTGTAGAGGACGGCGTCGACGCACTCATCTACATCTCCAAACACTCGGAAGAGTTGAACCTCGACCCAGATAGAATCGCCGTCAGCGGTTTCTCCGCCGGTGGAAACATGGCCTTCACAGTCCCGCTACGTCTGCAGGAAGAACTCGATCCGTCACTGGACACAGGATCCCCAGACACTGAACTCGCCCCTTCCAAGTCTGTCCATCAAAGTATAACCGACTTTCACGCTATGCAAGCGGTCAAAGTCGCCGCAATTGTCGCTTGGTATCCCTCAGCCGACTACACACGAACCCGCGAGCAAAGACGGAAAACTATGGTCCGCGTTGACCAAGCACTACCCGCGTTCTTCACTGAACTCTTCGATGACTCCTACCTGCAACCGCCCAGTATGAACCGCAGTAACCCCTACCTCAGCCCCGCACTTGCACCGCAAGGCATGCTCAGCGCCCTGCCGGACGAGATCCTCATGTACACGTGCGAATGGGATATGTTGCGAGCGGAAGGCCAGAGGTTGAAAGCCAGGCTGGAGGAGCTGGGGAAACGGGTGGTGTACAAAATGGTGCCTGAAGTTGCGCATGGGTGGGATAAGGGCCCGAATCCGATTAGTCCGACACCGAAGGCGAAGGATTTCTACTTGCACGCTTGTAGGGAGTTACGACGGATTTTCAATTCTAGTAGAGCTTCAACAGCGGGTGAGGCTGATGAGGTTTAGGAGATTAGCCGCTCCTGTTGGGCATCAACGGTATCTGCGTCGATCTCTCAAAGGTGTGATCATATTACCATTACTCTGCTGTGTAGACTAATGAATACATTATAGATATATTAAAGTATGAGAATCACGATATTAGAATACTTGTATCTACATTCGGAATCAATTAGGAATTAGTAGCATCGCACTCGGAGATTGTACAATCAGAATCGGCATGCATTCAATCAACACAAGACCCAAATATGTATTGTTTAGACACTTAATACACAGCTTGTTAAGAGCCGAGATTTCCAGCCCTGGATTAGCAATACCCGGCACGTGTTTGGGCTTCAATCCTGGATCACCTCAATACAAAGCCAAGCGACATTGTCACTGGGCCGCTATTCTACTTCTTACCTTTGAGATTTAGATCAGGAGGAATAATACAACCACCTCTCCACCGGTAAATCGAGGAGGCATGAAGATTGCTAACAGAGCAAGGTAATAATCATGATCAAGCTCTCCGTTGCTCGTCTGGAAGCTGATACCTGAAAATCCAGTTGGCGCTCCTTAGCTTCTCCATCTGGCGTTCAACAGCTGCTACGGATCATGATTGGCTCCTCACTCTCTTCTTCTTCTTCTATAAGTTATTCAAGTAGAGATGAGCACAGGAACAACAGACCATGTCTGTTCTAACTCCGCCTGCGCTTCAAACCTTGCCTCAAGTGTTTTCGATTTGCACGAGATGCGACCATACAAAGGAGATTCTCCTCCCTCTCGCTGCTACTCAACTTCGATAGCTGCGCAATCGGCTATGGCATGCGCGACTAATATCTCGACGTTCTTAATGAGACTTTTAGACTGAGTAGAACCTTGTCTTTGGGCATCTTAGAGAGTCATCGTTAAGGTCTAGTAAAACAGCTAGTAAATGCCGTACCCGATATTCATCATCACCACGACTCGAACACCAATCCGCAAACGGCCTCACTTGGTGGCAAACCTACTCCTCGCCCTCAAACGCGGTCCATACCACCAAAGCGCCCAAATCCCAAGCACACAAGCTGCCGTTAGAGCCGCTAACATGCTCGCCGCGTTGGCAACCCCCATACCAACGTACATCGGTCTCGAGAACAGAACAGCAGCGAAAGCCACCGCTGAGCGTGTGAAATCATTCCCTGCAAAGAGCGACGCTGCGTACTGCGGATATGTGAAAGGCAGGAACAGAAACACGCACTGCAGGACGATGAAAACGCCGACGCTGAAGACGCCGATCCCGATGACGCTCGCGATCCAGGGTAGTTTGGGGTCCGACGTCCAGGCGAAGATGAAGAGTCCCACCGGCAAGAGTATGCTGGCGTACAGCGCCGGGACAAGTCTCCTCTCCGGTGCGCCGAGACCGTTAAGTTCAATGTCCGGTTCGACGACGTAGTATATGTACGACCAGTAGAAAGCGATGGCGACGACGCATCCGACGATGAGAGACAGGAACGTCAATCCCATCTCGCCCGCGGTGAAGTGGTACATGTCACCGTACACCAAGGGGAACGCTTCGAAGAAACTGTAGTAGATGCCGTACAAAAGCGCGACGTAACCAGCAGTAAACCCGACCGCGGGATCCAAGACCATCATCTGCATCGGGCGGTACAGATTCTCAAAGACAATCGCACGGACCGAGAGTTGTGCTTGTGCCGCTTCCCCTGCGCTCTTCAGTTCGTGATTCCCCGTAAGCTTGCGCAGCCGCTCCGCTCTCCGCAGCAGGATCGTCGGTGCGTGTGTTTCGGGCAGGCAAAGAAACATCAGTAACCAAATAGGCCCAGCGAGCCAGAGTATCTCCCACATGGACCAATGCCAGGTCTCGGCGACAGTCGAATATCCGCTTATCAAAGGTCCGAGGGCAGGACCGCAAGTCGCGGCGAATGCCCACAGGGAGATCAGATAGGGGAGTTTGATCAGCGAGAACATATCGCCTAGACTTGCGCCGCCGGTGGCGAGGCACGGACTTCCAAAAAAACCCTGCAGGAAGCGCAAGATGAGGATACCGGAGAGGTTGTTCACGAGTGCGGCGGGTATGCTGAGGAGTACGAAGATGCCAAATGTGAAGATGTAAGGTGGGTTTCGGCCGATGAAGGGAATTTCTGAAAGAGGCGAAAAGAGTAGAGGACCCATGCCATATGCGAGAACGTAGAGAGCTAAGCCCAGCGAAGCACCAGTCTCTGAGGCGCCGAGCTGGGAGATGAGGTATGGCTCGCTAGGCGTATATATTGAAGATCCCATGTAGACTGTTAGGGTGTATAGGCTGCATGGTTATCGTCAGTATCAATGTTCAGAATGAGAGTATGAAATAGAGATGTGATCATACCATATCTGTACTGTCGCGAACGACTTTTTTGCCAACGACCAGTTCTGTGGATTCGCCGCGTCGTCGGCGTCATAGAAATCCACAAGAAGCGTCCCAGTCGTTTGTTTTTGGGGGTCGCTAGTGGGTGCTGTTACAGTTGCGGGTACCAAAGCTTTTTCCAAATCCTCAGGGTGCGTCAGCTGACGATGTACCGCTTCAGTATCTACAAGCTCCTCCGAGTGCTGCGGTGAGAGTACCCTGGTGTTAGCTACTATTGTGTCATCCTCCGAGCAGGATGATTCCTCAAATGCATCTTTCTCCAAGGCGGTACGGTAGTGAGCTGGAAGTATGAAGTCGGGCTTCTCTTCTGGGTAGGACAGATAGGCGTTGCGTGTTACGAAGCGGAGAAGTTGGCCGGCAGCGGTGTTCCTAATAAGGTCTGTCATAGTGCCTTGTCTTTTGGCGTTGAGGTGGAATGGGAAGGCACAGGAGAAGATGAGTTTTTCAATATGGACAGGTGCGTGCCAACAGGCAGGAGAGAAAATGAGATGGCGAAGAAGGTTATGGAGATGATATCGTATATTAAAGCTCGTACTAAGTATGAGCAAAATGGTTTGAATAGAATGAATAATCATATCATGAGTGGGCAAAGTAAGCATCAAAAGTTACAATTGATATATAGTGGTTTCATATTTTGTATTACAAACATCGATTTGAAATGTCCAGATTAGAGAGGGCGGCCTAATAAACTCCCCGCACTTCGCTCGCAGTGTTAAGTTTTCTACTGCAAGTCTCACAGTGTCGAAACGCAAGAACGAAACAAATCGGACAAGCGTTTGATGAGTCATTTTTACTTCCAGAAATGGCGTGTTTCGTCATGTGTAGATCTCAGCTTTTCAGTCATCACACTGTCCTCGTATCTTAATCATCCGCAAATGTTGTGTGAAAACTACGAACAGATATGTAATCAAAAGGGAAGCTTACTAAAGCGATTATCATAACAAGACTCAAATACACAAGAACTGACTCATGGACATTTCGTGCTCCTTCAAACGTACGATGCTCATCTCGTTAGAGATACACTTTAGTGTTGGGCATCTCTTCCCAAGTGAACAACCAATGCCAGTTGTCCAATGTAAAGATTAACCATGACCGGTTAGTTGCGCCGTTGAGGATTGTTGCTGATTGGCAAAACTGCTGACTAAGCATTGAACCACTGATTGCTGCAACAGTGAGTGAGACGCTAGGATTATTATTGTTGACAGTGTCAGACAAATTTGTCTTTTGAAATCCACTATGCTGTAGAGCTCACATGATATATAGAAGTCGTGTATAAAGACTATCCGATGGTTGCGAGAACAACGTACAACATGGCCATGATTAAACAGTGATGCTTCTATATTATTATTACCTATACCTTGTGCATGAACCTCAAAACTACGTTGATGGATCTTGAAAAAAAAAAACTGCCTGAAGGCATGATAGCGTTTATTGCTATGTACTGCAAACCAGAAAAATACCACTACCGCAGATTGGAATTGACGGAATGCCAATCATAATTTCAGAAAGACACATAATTCTTCATCGTGAAGCTGTCCACCTCGACTATTAAGTTATTTATGTGAGTGGAACAGGACAGCCGAGATTCTGATGAGCGTTGAATTAGTATTGTATGTAACGGGAGATGCATCAATAACTTACCGCGAACTGCGGGCCAACCTTACTAGCAATGAACGCAAGAGCGTCGACGGAAGGGGTGATGACACCGTTGAGGTAGCTTAAGTACATGGAGGGCGTTCAAGCTTATTTCCTCGCCTCCACTGTCTTGCGCCATGTGTTGCAACAGAACTCAGAGGACGGAGAGGTGTTCCTCAGACCGTTTCACGCGGTGAAGGGCGTCCCGTTAAATACTGCCAATATCACATTATACAACGTCGTTTGACGGTAATACGCATGTATTGATCCCGTGCCATGTTACCTCCGTACGCTCCACACGGGGGTAACGCTTCTTTGTAAATAGAGGGGGATGTTATAAACAGTTTAAGATGTCATCAATTTCTATTGGTGTACAAGTGAGGGGAAGGTTTCACGAATGTAGAAATGATTTGCTATCTCCAGGTTTTTAAGAGCGCGCCATTACCGTCAGGATTCTTGGAGAAAGCTGGGGGACCGAGGCCGTCCGGTGCTTCCATCTGAGATCTCACGGTCAACTATGGTCGATAAGTGCTTCGCAATTGCTCAGAGAGAAAGACAAGTAAACAAGCTGAAGAGTCCTACAAA
>Ga0160429_1000683_pt1 | contig 24159 bp, 22 predicted proteins | sample SolpanmetagenomR_FD_108199 | JGI IMG/M metagenome (GOLD analysis project Ga0160429, IMG submission 108199) | Solar panel surface microbial communities from Lawrence Berkeley National Laboratory, California, USA - R | ecosystem: Engineered > Built environment > Solar panel > Unclassified ...
ACAAGGTCAGTGATGGCAAGATTGCGAACTTCGAGCTTGCTGTTCAGCCATTTCATGAACGTCTTTTGCTGGACAGTAATCCATTGCGTCTCCAACAGTGCCATTACCGCCTCATGTCAGGTCAGTATTAGACAGGTCGGCTCGGGGAGCCTGTGCAACTTCTTCTGCTTCTTCACTACCAATAAGGAGTGTCGATAGGGTTGGTGTGCGTGTATGTTATCAGGAATCTAGATGGTGTCGGACAATTACAAGCGTCGTCGGAGGATTGGGCGCGTGCGCGAGGAAGCAAGGGCGGCGGCGATGCAAGGAGATTTTCTGCTGCAACTCCTGCGTTCAACAGTGCCGGGCTTCGTGTATATAAGTCTCGCTGATGCCCTCGATCATTATCGTGGGCTCAATGATTTCAAGTTCTCTATTTACAACTCTCGTAAACAACACGCGACCTCATCTCGTCTCAATGTCGAATCGTCCCACATCAAAGTCTTGGCTCCAACCGAAGCCCGCACAGCTTGGTCTTCAAACCTGGAAGTTGTTTGCACAAGGACTGCAAGCAAGATGAAGTGAGAGACTTGTGACTTTCATGGATCATATTCATTATACATAAGACATCTACAGAGGAGTGCAGGAAAAAGACTTTTCGCTTTTTCATTTCCAACATGATCATACACATTAATCATTAACATAGAACATTGATTCAGCAGCCCAAGCTCTCTTCCTCCTTCAATAAATCAAGCGAGGGCTTAGCAGACAAGGCGCCGATTCGTCTTAACTGCCTAGGAGGCGCGACAGGAACACGGCTGATCTTCATAGGCTTTGCCTGGTGAAACTTCTGGCTGCTGGTGCGAGGTGGCACGGCAGGAAGCTGCTTGGTGCGGTATGCCTCAAGGAAAGGAGGCGGTGTGGTTGTGCCTGACATGTCGTCTTCGACGACACTGGACAGGCCAGACTCAAAAGTCTGCATAAACTGCCAGGAGATGTTGTCGAACGGGGAAAGGGTAAGCAAATCCTCGTTTGGCGTTGTGGGCTCTGATGTAGTGAAGTTGGAATCGGCATCACTGTTGTGCCTGGAGCTCTGGTAGATGTTGAGGCTAGGCTGTCTCTTGAGGTTGGATCGAATGAACCTGTCGTGGTGGGCAGTAGGGGTGGTGTTGAGTGAATCACACGAAGGTGACATGCGTGGAGGTCGACCATCAAGAAAAGGACGGGAGAAGCTGTAAGCGGACTTGGTAGGTGTGGTCAGATTCTCCTGGCTTGCTGTTGAGGACACTGCAGGACTACTAGCCAAAGAATCGACAGAGCTTGTGGAAGTCAAAGAAGGCACAGGACTTGGTAAGGTCGATCCCAGGTCGCCACGACGAGTAGGAGTAAGCTGAAGAGTCGATGATGCATCAAGGGAGCAACGAGTAGAGGCGGGTATCTCTTCAGCTCTGATGCCGCTGAGATCCTGGCTAGGCTTGTGGGCCGCACGCATGACTGAAAAGTCAGTGACGAGATCATTTCGACTACGAGACTTGAGGTTCTTGAATTGTTGAGGAACAGCGTGTGTGACGTGCTGAAATTCCAATGGCTGTGTGATGCTGCAGGCGATAGCTCTTGTGCATGCACAATTACGGTTACCGTGGATGCGGCAAGCTGATCTTAGGACAGGACGTGGTTTGCTAGCTTCCTCAACCTCGGTCATGTTTGAGATGGAAGATACTAGGCTGAGCTTGCTAGCGGAGTGCTTGAGTCTATGTCCAGACTCACGGAGGTGTCTTGTAAATTTTTCCTTCTCTTGACTAAAGGCTCGACCGGCTTGGTCGATGCTGAAACGTCCTTCGGTTTGTTCTGACTCTGGTAAGGATGGAACTGGTGAAGGTCGAGGGAAAATGGACAAAAATGAGGAGGATATTTTCCTCTTCAGAGCTGGTGTTTCATGCTTTGCCCGCTTCATCTGAGGTAACTGCTCAGCTGTTGGTCTCACTGTATCAGTGGACGGTCTAGGTATCCTGGATGTCCTCATCTTATCTATGCTAGAGCGTGTTGCAGTTCGAAGGCAACGCATTGATGGAGACTTCTTGAGTGTAGGTGTGTTGACAAAAGGATTCTCACGTTCCACAGTAGGAGAAACATTGGCCGATGCATAGTGCTTCCAAGGGTCGTATTTCTGCTGACGCTGAAGTTTTTGTATTGTTGTGAAAGATGGTTGACCATCCAGTACTATCGATGACTCTTCTAAGTCAATCGGCACCCTGTGTCCGGTTCTGCTGTTGCTTTTATCGAAGAGACACATTTGGAAGAGGATGTTTCGTGATAGGTGAAGAATCTGTTAGACATATTAGTGACAAACCCCCCCTGAGATCTGTGTGGAAGACAAACTTGAGTGCAAAGGTGCTAAGGTGATTTCAGTTAAGAAGACCTTGGTAGTGTGTTGTCGAATTTTCAAATAGCCTCCAGGCAAGAGTAAAGACAGTTGATGCAAAGAGGAGGGGAAGTGTCTAACTTAAACGAAGGACGAGGAAGAAGTCGGTTGTACTACTCCTGCAAGGTACGTAACGACTGTCGAGTAAGATACTGTAGATCACAAACCTTGAAAAGAGACTAGCAGCGATAAACAGTAAGCAAGACTCGACCAGAGTGGCCAAAGACAAGTATATGAACAAGTACCACTGAGCTCACTCGTCTAACGGAGCCCAAGCACGCACGAGGTGGCTCAACGCTAAGAGCACGCACTCGTGAGCGGGCTTGCATGAACTTGTCAAAGAGATATAAACACTCCTGCTAATGCACGCGACAACATTCAGGGCAAGCGGAGTATGCAGTGGGCGTGCAAAGACGGAAAGACGCCATAGCTGGAGCTCAACTGATGCTTTCTTGACACAGACTCAGGGACAAGACAAGAGGACAAGCACGAGCGCGATACTTGGGTCAATTGATGGGTCTTTTCTTGCGTCAGGCCATGGAATGAGCCAATGGGCTAGTGATGTTTCTGGAAGGACGGTAACTTTATCGATTTCAGATGGGGAACAGCATGACGGCAGCAACGGAGATTGTGCTAGCAGGGGGAGGAGGCCCAGCTGATGTGGGGTGAGATGGCACGAAAGCCAAGAAGGGACTAGCAAATATTTGAGACGTGCATTATGCAGTAGTAGTCTCTGTTGATCTTTATTATTGGGTTCGTTTCAGTATAACTTCGATCTTGGATTAGATCTCCCATAACAGAGGATGTTGAGTGGGTGCTTCTACAAGAGCAAGTGTGAGAAATGATTGATATCCTGAAGGGACAGACGAGACGTACACACGAACTTCGAGGCGGACGGATTGTGGTCCGCTGCCGACTTGTTGAATAGCGGGGCAGTGTGAGCCCCCTCAGTCGGGACAAGCTGCATAAGTCTAACGCCAATCCGGTACGCGTTTCAGAAGTGGTTTTGCTGTTTACAAAGAGAGTAACGATAACGGGCAGGTGGAGGAGTGAGGAGAGCGGTGGGCGTGCTAGCCAGCTAGTGAGCTTGACGTTAGTAGCTCGACGGTCGTGGCAGCCACTAAGCGAAGAGGACTACGGGACAATTGAAACTGGTGAGAATATCAAGAGTACCCCTCCTATGGTACGGCTGTTCGGCCTGATGAGCTGCCTCTTTGGACAAAGTTACACATTTGTTAATCTAGACTTGAGGCCCAGACTGCTCATGGCGTGCACATCATTAAGACCAACTTAAGCTGCCTTCGAGTGACAGTATGAGCATGCTGAGTGACGTCTATAACTATACAGCTCGTGCAGGACAAGCCTGTGCCTGATTGCCTTAGGAGAAATTACCATGAGATGTGATGCAACGGGACGATGCTGTAGCGGCGGATAATCTCTACGAAGTGCAAAAGCGAAAAAGACCCTTAAAAGTGCAACAGTGCAACGTGGAAGGAAAATCATTTTTCTCTGTGGCTTGCCGGCTTGTCGTTGGCTGTGACATGACTCTGCAACTTTGACGACACCGCGTCTATGCTGGGAACGCTACTGCAACGCTTCTTTAGTATAAACCGTCTCAGAAACCCCTCTTCTACTTTTCTGATCACAACTTCTTCCGCCTGTCTCCGTCGAGTCCACCTGGTGCTGTCTTGGCAGCTGCTCAGCTCGTGAACATGTTGATCCTCCTGAAGTTGAGCTAGTTGCGCAATAGATCAACCAGTCGTTCCGGGACGATTACCTAGTTGAGGAGTAAGCTTACTTTAGCGAGCAAGCTATCAGTACTAGGCATGAACGACACGGGCCGTAGGAGGACGAGCACAGCCTCGTCAGCTCTTGTGCCGTACAAGGGCTGCATGGAACAATATTGGATACGACGTCCTTCAGCTTACTCAGTAGAGGCAACAACGCAATCTACAAGCTCTTCGAGTTGCACGAACGATTGCCGACAGTAGTAGGAACAATTTTTACACAAAAGAGTCTGGCAGCATAACCTGAAACAACCCTTCCAAATCGCTACGTTTCAGATTCCATTTTCCTCCCTCATCATGCATTTATGCATGCAACCTTATTAGGACGTAGCATTATTAGACGGACATTTCTCGTCTTCCCGTGTGCACTCTTCCGAATTCTCTGTCTTTTGACTTTAGTGTCAGATTGGACGACCCGGCCCACAATGCAGCTCGACGTAAAGCTGCTGTTCGCTTGAATCAAGTCGGGCAGGACTAGCAGCTTGTACGAATGTGGAGCAAGATCCAGTTACGACTTACGAAGCTTTTGACGCCACAAACTTCAGCAAAACGCGTCTTACGGACTTACTCCTTGATGAAGCGGCTGTGCCCTTAGCTTGGTGACCTTCGCTTGTTATCCTTGGACGATATGGCGTCTTTCTGCAGGGTTGTATTGACGGCGTTGCAGATGAAAGTCTATTGTGCTTTCCACGACTTGGACCTGCAGATTCATACAAAGAGATTGTGATTGGTGATATTGAGCGAGAGACTATGTCTTGATCCTCCTTTCGACAAGGATATGTGAGTTCGATGATGCACGAATGATGCTTGATGAGTTCACATATACTACAGGTTGACATTGTGGTCCGAAGACTCCGTCCGAACGCAATCCAAACTCACAGTCTGCCATTCTTCGCTTGCAAAGTTGAGGCCTGGATAAACTGTACGAAGACACTCTGATGGCTTGTATCTAGAGCAAGCCTCCTCCTTCTGCTGAGCGTAGGCCTCTTTTCATGTCTCCCTCTACTCTGCCCAGCTGCCACGCTTTCAGCTCGGCGCCATTGCGGCGCCCACCGTCTCCTTATAAGCCATTAGGACGCCATACAAACCCTAGAGCAGTCTGCGCGCTTATTCATCACGAAATTCGTCTTAACAGGTTCTCGATACTTCAATTTAGCCTCTTCAGTTTATGAGCTTCCTTCTTCGTACCTTCATTTGTCAGTCCTGCCCGGTGGCAGGCGCGTCTGAGATGAAGACGAAGATATTCGCGCTTTTGCTCTGAACTACGAGCAGGGCTGAGGAGAGTGCTTTCCTCCTCGGCGTGCGGATCTATAAAGTACTCCGTTTCGGCTCGCCTCGCTTATCACGACTTTCACCCACAAAGCACTACTGGCATTGCGTATCTTGTCACACCGCCGACGCTATCTAGCTCAGATATGCTGCAGTGCCGAGATCGGACCGGCTAAAGCCGTGGCGCTTACATGCCGTAGCAAATCTGACATTGATACACCTTGCACTCGCTCTTGAGTCACCTGTTCTGCACCGTGCATATATCTCGCCTGTAGGATCCATCATCAGTCGGTCTTATTTGAGTAGAGTGCGAGTGTTGTGCCGTGAGCCTGATACAAAAGATGCTGTGAGCCTAATAAGAAAGAGCGCGATCTCCTTTTCTCCCAATCAGTATCCGACACCGACCTATCGCTCCAGTAGTATGCATGCTTGAAGGCGGCGGTGTGTGATAGCATGTACTTCTTATTCTTGCACATCTGCGTCCTGCATGCAGGCGGTGGTGTATGGTAGATTTTGCAAATCTGCGTGCTGCCCCTTATGGTGCATGATGCACGCCAGATTCTGTGGCAAGATTATGTTTCCTGTGCTTCTCCAGCACCTCAAGAGCATTCGTCCTGAACATATACCTCTACCTGTGCGCACCAGTACGTCTGAAGCAGCGAGGGAAGGTATCGGTCAAGCACGTTCCTCGATGGGAAGGTGCTCAGTGAAATCGGACCTCGGCATCAACCTCTACCATTCCAGGTTTTCCAGCGACCCAGACTGTACTAGTATTTGCCACTTTGCAGTGTTTCAGCTGAAACAGCTATATTGAGTAATTGCAATACCGGTCATGTCTTTAGTTCCCCCAGCGGGCAACAACTATTCTCTCTGTCTTTTTTTCCAAAACCTGACTCTCGTTCATGACTTGTAGCGTTTCAGCTGAACCTCTTCTATTATTGCCTAACGGCCACTTCTTCAGCTTCTATCCCGTCGACGCATCTAGCCAAGCTCTTTCGGGAGCTGCGCTAGCTTCTCCAGTAATTCAGCCATCGAATTTGCAACCAGATGAGGCCGCACCCTACGAAAAGCCTGGTGGAAGAAGTTGCTGTGCGTTTAGCGACGAAAAGAAACATGGTTTGAATGGATTGTCACTTCGGACGGACTTGACTCTAGTTGAAGTCCTGCCGGAGAATACTGATATTGCAATATAAAGTGAGAAGTGTTCTCCCTGTCTGCTCTTGATCTCTACTTCAACGTCCTCATTGTTACCCAGTCCTCTTCGCTTCTTTTCAAGATCAGATGTTTCCAACCATGCTAGTGAGCAAGTTGATTGTTGTCGGACAGCTCGTTGGCCTTGCAGTGGCCGCAACGAGCAGTAAATCGAATGTATGCACTAAATTGCCATATGCTGCATTGACAGAGCTGTCGGATTACTCGCCTGCACAATCTTTCTGCTCGTCCAGGTACCCTCTTGCACGCTGCACGACTACTGCTACTGTTACCTCTTCAAACCTCACTCCCACTATCGTTGCCACGGTCCTCACTACAACTGGTGCGTTACATGGTAGTTGTAAGCGGGAGAGGGGAGATACTGACGTATATATTCAGGTACAACAACGGATGTGAGTGTGGTGGCTACGCAGACTAACACCGTTGTTACATCCACGATTACTGGTTAGTAATATCAACAATCTCGAATGCTATGTATGCTAAATTGTGACCAGCAACAACCACAACAGGCACTTCCACAATCACCTCAACAAGTGGTACCACAACTGTGACATCTTTTACCACGACAACTACAATCTGTACCGTTGATGGAAACGTAAGTAGTCTATACCATATTACTCAGGGATGAGCGTATATGCTGACCACATACGTTTCCAATCCAGTCTCCATTGTCGAAGCGAGATCTCCTGGTTCGTGCAGTAGCGGACAAGACCTTGACCTTGATACCAAGACCAACGCCACAACTTCGCTTCCGGCGCCATCAGCCAGCGCCCGTCAATGATCTACAAAAGAGGAACTTGAGGCAGGCAACAACAACAACAATAACAACAACAACAAGTTCCAAGACGACTTCCACCAGCAAAACATTTTCATCAGCCAGCACCAGCTCTTCAATCTCAAGTACAACCTCGCAGAGCATTACAATATCCTCCAAGACGTCTGTGGCAGATGCGAGAGCCACTCTATTATCGTCGCTCGCTGCCCAGGCTACGAGCTTCGTTAGCACGCTTTGCTCTTGTATTGAAACACCGCAGCCATGCGTAACAGTCACTTCGACGGCGACAATCACTGGTCTCTCGGCAATTACCACGACAATCCCCACCATTGCAGTAGTAGTTTCAACATCCACAGCCACTGTCACAGTATCAACTAATATCACAACCACCATTTCGGTTGAAGCCACCACCACTGCATATGTACCGGCTACTTCTACCTACCTTTCTGCCACGTCGACGCCCAGCAACTGTCTTGCCGGATGCTCTTCCGGCTGTTCAAACATGGGCGGGGTCAGTTTCCAGACCGACTGCGATCAATCTGCGACCGTGCCCAACAGCACCCCAAATTCCGCTTTCGTTACCTCGTCACAGCAAGCTTGTCTCACTGCATGTGTAGACGACGCTACATGCAATCTCTATACCTTCAATGGATACACCTCGACGTGCTATCTTTACGATGATGACAGCGATGTTGCCCAGTCATTATCCACGAGCTCAAATCCTGGATATGCATTTGGAGTCTATGCCCCCGGCCAATGCTAGCAAAGCTTACTTTGATGATCTGTGAATTCACATGAGGGCCGTCTATCTGTGGTCGTGTAAGAGGGAGTGGTCGGTACGTCGGCTGACACAGGCAAATAAACAGTACATGTCGAATTCAATCTGTTCTTTCTTCTGCTCCCCTTCAATACTAGTCGATCACATACATGTTAACTTGTACAAACATTGTTGCAGATGATAAGCCTCGCGTTCAATGTCTTAACAAGGATACCTTTGAGCATTCTGTATACCTCAAGAAACTAGCAACCGCACTAGCCCGGTGCAGATGTCATCAACCACTGGATGTATATCGGCTTGATTGTGGGACCTCCCAATAAAGACGCAAAGGGCCTGCCTAGTCAGCCTTCATCCGGGTTCGTTCCTCGTTATCTCATGCCTCTGCCTGTCGAACGACCTCGCCGCTATGCTTGTGTATGTTCAGCAGCGCAGCACGGATGGCAAGCAGTTCAGTCCGAAGCTCGCCAACGTCAGCTGCTTACAGACCGTGCCGGATAGCGCAGTCTGTGAGCAAATATCAGCGATGTAGGTCCAGTACAAAACATCTTTTCTGCTACCAAGATGGTAAATTCGAGCTTTTACTACATTGTCAAACGATGGCATATACTTACTACCTTTACGGAGACGCTTTCGCACGACAAGCTCGCATTTCATGGTGAGCAAGCTATAGTGTCACTGCTTTTGCTTTGTTTCGTGCCTTACCTATATAGTTAGTGCCTCGTTGGCATTGGGGAGATGGGCTGGATGTAGTTGGGCTGGTGGTGCTTTGATATGCTGGTGGTGTGACAGGAGCACAGCACGATAGATTATGTTCTCACCACCAGCATCAAATCAACCTAAAGTGTCCATATACTAGGTAGAGATGTGAGAAGGAAAAAGAGGATGAGTGGTCTATAGGTCAAGCTCTACAGTAGAAGTGACCTTGTGAAGGCGAGATAATTAGGAGCTCTCGTAGCTACGCTCGAAGGTCGCAAGAGGTCTATAGCAAAGGGCAGCTGCGTAACAGAAATCCATCTGTGTCTTCAACTCATTTCGAAAAGATCGGTGAATATAATTCCATTAAGATCGATCGGTCGAGGATGTTGTTGTTCACAAGAAGAAGACAGTCAGATCCCCCAAGTCAAATTCGTGTATCGATCGTATACCACTTAGCAATAGGAAGCACAAGCACAGCTTTAAACTCTATTGCTAGAAGTAACAGCAAGTTATTCGAGGCATCTTAAATGTCCGTACCTCCGCAACATCGACCAATGAATGTATCTCAGTCTAAAGTGACTAATGTAGGTAGCTATCGTTATCAGTGAGCTGAGATGCGAGTACATATATAAATACAGTCGAGCTTAAGACGAAAAATATCTATCAAAATGTTCAATATCCAAAACATCCAAGGCAGTACTCAATCGCTCCAATGACCACCATCAAACCAGGCTGACAGTACATTGATCTCATCCCTTTGATTCCACCTTCCACTTCAGCGGATCCAAAATCGTCAAAGTGCCAACAATCAGAAATCATTCGTCAACACCGCCTTCAACACAGCCACCTCTCTCTCCCACCCCTCAATCTTCCCCTGACTCACCATAACCTTGTTAAGCAACCACTGCACCCTCCCCAGCAACTCCCCAGGCTGCTTCGGCAACTCGCCCAATAAATGCAGCTCATCCTCCGTCTTCGCAATACTCGCATTCTCCGCCTTGATCTGCTCGTTCAAAATCGCCAGATCCAACCGACTAGCCAGCACCTTATCCTCCGTCAACATCCGAAATGCAGACTGATACACTGGTTTGCCTGGCTTGATGGCATACGGCCGTCCATTACTCGAGACGATGGAGATGAGTTCGGCCTGCTCTAAAGCCTGTAGCGTTGCGTCTGCAGTAGCCGGTGAGAAAGAGGAGGAGAGGAGGAGGGCGTTGTAAGCCAGTGAGTCGGCTTTGGCGAGCTGTTTGATGAGAACCCAGGCTTGTTGTGGGGTCCAGAGGCGTTTCGAGCCGTCTGTGCCGTTGCTGGAAGAGGTAAAGAGGTACATCTTCAGTATCTCGGACGCACTTTGCTCGATTATTTCCTTTACTGCTTTGTTGGGCGTTTCGCCTGCTTTGATGCGGCGGGCGAGGAATTCGAGGTCGGTGAGGCGGCCGCCGAGGGCGGAGATGCAGGAGTCGAGTTCGGCGAGGTCGGTGCGTCGTTGGGAGGGTGTTAGATGAGTTGAGACTGCGCCGTCCTTTTCGTTTTCCCTTTCCCTGGACGAGGGGTCTTGCGCGTCTAGGTGGGAGATTACAAAGCGTTTTGCGACGTCTGGCGCGCAGTCGCCGAGAGAGATTTGACGAAAAACGCGATCGGGTAGGGCTTTACTGAGTGACTTGGAGAAGGATACGTCTGTTGTCAAGAAGATTACGTGGGCTATATTGGAGGAGGTGAGAGAGGCCGCCCTAGTCTAAGATTAGCTGTGTTTGTATCTGTCATTTCGCGATTATAGTGCTTACCATTCTGCGATCTTGTCGTAGACCATGGCATTGTCCTGATTCTTGTGAAGGAAATTGTCAATCACTACTACAGGATGTCTTTCCGGATGAGCTTCTAGGTACGCGTCTTCAGACATGTGCTTTTCATTCTTGTCTCGACCATCTAGTGCAATCTCCTTCAGTGCTGTAGCAGTATTGGCGAGGATCTTCGCCAGTTGGGCGTCGAGTGTCTCCGAGAAACCTGTCTTCATACCCGTTGCACCTTGAGCTGCTAAGTCGATCAAGCCGCTGATGTTGTTCATCCAAGAGAATACCGGGCGGTAGCCAACTTGATCCGCAGCAGCAGAAATGGTTGGACCGTCACCTCTTGCATCGACGATAGGCCTACAATCTATAATCAACTTGTTTGACACATCCTTGAGTGCCTGTTCCACAACGAGTTCGCGCTTGCCACTCCCTCGAGGACCTTGCACAACAATGAAGGTGTCTGAAGACTCCATGAACCACTTTTGTAACTGTTCGATATTGTCCTGACGGCTTGCCCAAATAGTCTGTAGACTAGCGTCTTGAGGTTTTCGACCTCGCAAGCTGATCAGATCATTTGCTTGTCTGGCGAACCACTGGTAGATCCTATTGTCTGTGAAGTGAAAAGCCCGCGTGACGTGCATCTTGATGAAGAAAGTTCTTATCGGGTCAAAGACCACAATCGACAGACCAGCAGCCAAAGCAAATAATATAGGAAGCGTAATCCGAGGATGGTTGGTGAGCCAGTCTTTTATCCAATTGGCACGTCTTCTTTCTTCGTAGGAGATTTTCAGTCTAGCAAGTGGCGCTCCTTCTGCCTCGCCAGGTACCATGAAGTTATGAAGACAGTTTCTGGCCATTATAGCACGTTTTACCTGTGCGAACTCGAGATAGGCGTATTTGGGTAGAATTTTGGAGTCTGAAGGTTGCGACTCAATGTCCTGCAATTTACCGTATGGCCTGAACAGGCTGTACAGCTTCTCTTGTGACAGCTCTGCGGTCTCACCAGCGGTATTGGATATGAATTCAATTTTCAATCTGAAACTCGGAGGTCGGCGTAACAAATCCTCGACGAAAGGCCTTCCACGAACGAGTTGACCGTGTACGTACACCAGAGGGTTCCACCACGGACGCTGATGGTGCGTCTCGAGGTACTTTTGCACCTTTGCCTCGATCTCCTCCTTGTTTGTTGTATCATCATGTGCAAATCTGACGAAAGCACCACCCTCTTTGAAACGAGGAACCAATCCTGTTACTTGGACAGACGAGCTATCGGGTAAGGCCTTCTTCAACACTTCGGCGGGGTAATTTGAGACGCGCTTCTCCATGACGTTCTCGCCCTGATTGGTCAGCCAGAGGAGCCACTGGAGTCTAAGGGGAAAGACATCTTCAGTATATTAGTACAACTCTTAAGAACAAGCATAGTTCGAGAAGGACATACTGTTCAGGAACAAGATACCCTCGTTACGCTTTGCTTCAATATGGCCAGTATTTCCATCCCCTGTTTCCGTGGTAAGAGGTCGATAAGAGCTCGGAGCACTGAGGCCTAGTGTATTCCACGACGTGCCAAGCAGTCGTGGTCGAAGGGCTAATGATTGAGCTCCTTGAAGAGTATGATTAGAATGCCACAGACGGACAGGCTTCCCCTGACGAAACATGGTAATTTATGTTGTCTTTCGCCGTATATCACACGAAGCTTAATCACAATATGTTAGGCATCATTGCTCGATACTGCTAGAATATAGCTGCAAAAAGATAATAATAGATAGTAAACTGATATGTTGCCACACTGCAATGATCGTAGAAGCGGCTAAGGATGAGAGAAGAAAAGAAAAGAACAGAAAGAGATGTCGCTAATAGATGAGTAGTTATACAAAACGGTATGCAACAGCAACACATAGTGCTGCTGACTTCCATGGACGCAACGATCGGCATCATGCCAAGGAATCGACCCTGTGTTTCACTTTGTAAATATTTGGCAATCAGACACGCCTCGAGCAAGTCTTCCAACCTCATTCCTTTCCTTCCTAAACCTACTTCTCCTTGTCAACAATGCCCTGGTGGTCATCTTCTAAACAAACAGATGTTCAGGCGCCCCTGCCTGAACCTGTAAAAGATACTATCGAAAGCCAACTAGATTCAACGCAATCGAGTTCTTCGAATACGTCAAATCCTACCTCCGTACTACCCTCTGCCGGTTCCAGAGATCAACAAGCCTATGAAGAACTGAAAGGGCTCTTCGCCAGCGTCGACCCCGAGCGCGCGGCAGCAGCAGCAACACGCGCAAGAGAACTACAAGAGGAGGAACAAGATGATTATTCAGATTCCATCTACGCTTCTACAATGTCATGTAGCAATTGCTTCGACCAGGCTTTCTACTGCTCCTCCATCGGTGGACAACTGAACAGTGTCTACCGCTACGGTGCCCTTCGCAGCTGTTCGGACCTATGGGCGCAATGGCGATTTTGTATGAGGACGAAGGTTATGTCCGACGAGACAAAAAGGGAGAAAATTCGCGAGTACAACATGAAGAAAGCAATCAAGTATAAGGTCGGCCGTAGCAGCGAAGACATTTGGGAGGTTCGCACAGAGCCGGTAGAACACCCTTTTTCGCCTGCACCATGATAGCTTCTGTGAACGTCAGTGTTTCAGGGAAAGCAAACCTATAACCACAGCATTGGCTATGAAGAACGCCCGAAGCTGTCTCTGCATGCTCGGTGACTAGGATACGTCGGAGACGTGGAGCACATGCCATTTCGACTATTTGTATAGGGCAAGAGAAGGAAGACGAGGACAAGCCAAATTAGCAATCGATGTTGAATGCGACTATAAACACCAGTCGAAACAACAGCGTCAAGACTAGATGTGAGGTCCGCATGGTGTAGAACGCTATAGGACGAATGCATACCGGAATACTGGTCGAGTTCCGCCTAGCCTAGCACCGACTTATCCTGCACATAGCTTGGGCTCGATTGGACCAGGAGACAACATGGACTGCACTGGCATGTAAGATGGTGGCTGAAACACTATCGGCAGTTCCAAGACTGTGCAAGACGGCACTATGGCACGATGTATCGAGGTTGTAACACATCATTGTACACGGGACTTCCAGTCTCACGTGGGATGAAAAAGATAAAGCTTGCGAAATTGATTGGTTAGGCTCGAGCGGCGTCAAGGGGCTTGGATGATTTTCCAAGGGCCGAGTTTTCGACTCCACTGGGCGTTAATCCGACTTTTCTCCTAGCAATGCTTATAATGTCATCGTGGGTCCCAATGGTGTCCAAACCATGTGTCTCGTCCACTCATTCTTGTCGAGGGTGATCCTCTTAGCGAACGAAACAATAGCCTTTTGTCACGATCTTGGCCCTCGTCTCGTCTAAGATCAAGATTCTTTCCGCCCTAATTACGTATAGTTTCATCACCTCCCACTCACTATCCCCTCCAGCGCTTCCTCTCCCATCCTTCGTACTCTGGACTGGATTATACACCATCCCTGCAATACACTTCCGTGGCACATGCAGGTCAACTCTACAAACTACGTCGACATTTCCTACACTGCCCCTCAATTGAAGGGCATTCTGCGACTTCGCAAGTGGCGCTGAACTAGTGCGCATAAAAAGAAAAGCAATACAATCACCACTATCAAGGTAACGACCTTAAAATCGCTATGTCCGCTCCGATTCAACGCCTCGAAGGAAGCAATCTCCATGTCGAGACTCCTGCGGAATCTCAACTGAGGAAGCGCTCTGCTGGGCAGGTCGACATACAAGATGAGCACGGCCGTAGACGTACAGTCGCTCTGGACGAACTGAACGACGCCGATCGAGCTTTGGCTGAAAAATTTGGATATAAGCCTGTTTGTATAGCTTTGCATAGTAATAGCGGTCATCTCCCTGACAAGTCTTTTACAGGTCTTCAAACGCGAGTTTGGCTACCTTTCTACCTTCTCTTTCGCAGTCAGTATCAGTGGACTTTTCTCGACCATTGCAACCACGTTCTCATACCCTCTATACGCTGGTGGGTCTGCCTCTGCAGTCTGGTGCTGGCTTATCTCTGGCGCTGGATGTATGTGCATTGCTTGCTCCGTGGCTGAGCTCGTCTCGGCATATCCTACCTGCGGAGGACTCTACTACACTGTCTCTCGTCTTGCACCTGAAGACTGGGTTCCCTCCATCAGCTGGGTCGTTGGTTGGATCAACCTTCTTGGACAAGTCGCCGGTGTTGCATCTTCCGAGTACGGATCTGCACAGATGCTCTTAGCTGCTGTCTCCATGAGCCGTGACTTTGCCTACACTCCTACCACCGGCACGACTGTCGGCGTCATGGCAGCCTTGACTGCGTTTTGTGGTCTTGTCAACTCTTTACCAACCTGGTGGATGGAGAAGATGACCTCCTCATATGTCATCTTCCACGTCCTAGTCCTTATCTCTTGTGCCATTGCTCTTTTGGTGAAGACTGAGAACAAACACTCGTCCTCTTATGTCTTCACCAATATTGAGGCTGGAAACTCTGGATGGACTCCAGTCGGGTTCTCTTTCCTCTTTGGCTTCTTGTCAGTCTCTTGGACTATGACTGATTACGATGCCACTGCGCACATCACCGAAGAGTAGGTCGTCCAAATAAAAATGATATTAAGCAAAAAATTGACAAAATCCTGCAGAATCTCTGAGCCAGAGATCAAAGCACCATGGGCTATCTCTCTAGCTATGGCGTTCACCTACATTGGTGGTTGGCTATTCACGATCGTCCTATGTTACTGTATGGGAGAGCCAACCGATATTCTTGGTATTGGTCCTCAAGGCACAGCCACCTCGCCCATGGGACAGCCAGTTGCACAGATCTTCTACAACTCTCTCGGCAAAGGTGGCGGCCTCTTCTTCACCATCTGTGCCTTTATCATCTTGCAATTCGTCTGCTTCACAGCGACACAAGCCCTTGGCAGGACTGTCTTCGCCTTCTCTCGTGACAGATTGTTGCCTTTCAGTCACATCTGGACTAAGATTAACCGCTTCACGAACACTCCACTGTATGCAGTCTGGATTTCTGTTGCCTGCTGCATCGCTATCAATCTTGTTGGACTTGGAAGCTATGCAGCCATCTCTGGAGTGTTCAATGTCTGCGCTATTGCCTTGGATTGGTCGTATATCATTCCTATCCTCGTAAGTTATCGATACTATGTGCACCCTTCACAACGCCAAGCTGACGATTCTTACAGTGTAAAATGTTCTTTGGACGCTTCCAGCCTGGGCCTTGGCACTTGGGCAAGTTCTCAATCTTCGTCAACGCATGGGCTTCTATTTGGACTCTCTTTGTGTCAATCATCTTCCTGTTGCCTGTTTATAGGCCTGTTACAGCGGAGAACATGAACTATGGTAGGTTTATACTCCGATCCTTTCGTCTCGACTATTCGCTTACACCTTAAAGCCGTTGTCTTCCTCTCATTCATCATTGGCGTCTCCATTCTCTGGTGGCTTATCGCTGGCCGCAAGTACTTCACTGGGCCTTTGATTGAGGCTGAGGTCCAAAGCTTGTCTTCGGGAGATACACAGGATCTCAAGTTTGACAAGACTGAAGTCGTGGGTCAAGAGGTGCGCCACCAACGTGCCGTCTAAATGGGGTTGATGTGATAATCTTTACTGGTGAAAGGAGCCGAAGAGATGCGAGGCAGATTGTGAGCAGCTCAAGGAACGCTATCTGAGATTACACCCCTTCGATATCAGAATATGTAGCAATATCAAATAGCATTCTTGAATCTCCCTCAATTCCACAGGGTATTAATTGAAAAAACGCGTGATAAACACGCTGACCCACGTCAACTCAAGGGGTCTTTTAGCTTTCTAGCAACCATTGTTTTCGTGTTTCGTTTTCGTCTCATCCACAAACCCAACATCAACTCACAGCTCTCAAACACTATATTCCCAAATCCACCCAATATCACACATACACGGAATACATCCACAATGAGCGAAGAAAACGGCACCAAAGTCCCTCTCTCCCGCCCCGATGACGAGAATGTTGCGCCGGTCTCAGAGGGCAAGGGCAAAGGAAAAGCTGTAGCTGTTAAGGATGAGGAGGAGGAAACTGTGCCTGTTGTCGATGATGACGAGATGGATGATGAGGAGGAGGAGAGTGGTGTTGAGGATACTGAAGTTGTGAGTGGAGCGCTGTTATTTATGTTGTGATGGCATTGGTTTTTAAATACTGGTTATTTGATCGCGTGGACTCTATGCTAACTCGTCTTTCTATTACTGTAGGGCGCCGAAGGTACGTGAATTTAATGAAAACATTGATACGCGATCGCGTGCGCACACTCTGCATCGGTGTAACAAGATTACAAAACAAGCTGCACTCTATTGGGAAGAGAGAATGACTATAAACTAACACACCCCCGCCATCACCAGCCGACGACGCAGACGAAGAAGAAGACATGGCCGAGATCAACACCGAGAACATCCTTGAAGGAGGCCGACGCACTCGCGGCAAGAACATTGACTTTGCAAAGGCGGCGCAGGAGGCGGGTGATGATGATGAGGAGGATGAGGAGGAAGATGAGGACTTTGAGGATCCTGAGGCTATGCAGGAGTAGGAAGAGGTGTCAGGGGAGATATGAGGTGAGTTCAAAAATGACGTTGCTGGCGTTGCGATTAGTGAGGGCTATTGTTGACTTTTTGATAGGCCGAGCTATAGTAGAGGAGCAAGTGGAATAGAAAGAAAGAGCTAAGCATTACGCTATATTGCTGTGTCATTTGGAGGGGAAAGGTCTGGAGGAAATGAATTTGCATCTGCGTGAGAGAAAGGATAGAGTCTATTTGAGGCGACACGTTGCCTTGGATTCGATATCGTTGCAGCATGCTTGCTCATGGAGAAAGAGATGTTCAGACTCTTTCGACGAAGGTGTTGTGTGAGATCGAGCATTAGCACACACTAAAAAGCATTTCCTAGTCATCTACCTGTCCTCATTATGGCTGTCATGCTTCAACTGGTTCGTGTCTGCTTGTGCCGTTTTGCCAGGTCGATCGATAGTTGTGAATTCTTGATGCAGTTCTCTTGCGTCACATAACATATGAGCTTCTACTACAAGATTGCCTACGGAGAAGTTGATGGTTCTTACGTCCCGTCCAGACTCGGTCGTTGACACACCATTCACTACCCGTAATATACAAGGAGATTGATATCAGGCAAATTATTCAAACTCACATTTCTCGTGGCGCTGGGGACGTTTTTGAGTTGTCATGTCCTGCGTCAGATAAGTCTCGAAATTAAGCCTTTGTATAGTTCATTCATTGTACCGGCCCATGAGTGATTGCATAGTTGGCCGACAAAGCAAAACATCACCTTGAGGGCGCCAACCCCTCACTGTTGTTTGGCTCATCGGGATCAGGTTCATATGACTGTTATCATAAATTTAGAGTTGAGTACCATCACCTCAGACGTCGAGGTTCACGTTGATGAAGCCGAGGCAGCCTTCGCTCTATATCGCTGCTGTCTTCAGAAGCTCTCCTTAGATGGTTGTCCTTACATAAAGGCCGACGTCACGCCTCGGTCACTTCCGACCACCACTTTACTCGCTCTTACTCAAACACCCGAACACAGGTTGTACCCCACTCACATACTCTACTGCCAGATCAACCGCAGATGGAGCATTGACATCAGTCCCTGATCATTGTAGATTTTGAAGATCTTTCGTGGCGAAATACGCAGCGACAAACACATACGATGATCACAAGCATTTGAATGCAGCCGAGACAAGCCTGAAACGTGCTTAGTCATGAACCTCTACGTAATGATAATTTGTGTTAAACAGGGGGCCTGCATGGACGTGGTTTAAACCGTAGAGCCTAATCAGATCACGGTTCAAAGTCACCAGATGGTTGCAGGAGGAGAGCTTCGACATGCTCTGGGGTTCAGGCTAACCAGCAAACATGCTTAAGCCTAGGGTGAACAAAGCACCATACACTCGTGTAGTCCGCATTAGCATGGTGCTTTGCCATGCGGATGATACCGATTGAATGTGTCAAAGTAGCTCTTACGTACAAAGTATACAAGGCTTCTCACAACGTGAAATTGATCGATTCGTCTGCAGAAGCCGTTGTTATCTTTCATCGACTCTAACTTGTGACAAAGAGAAAAAAAGAAGAGAGCAACGAGCGGGCAGCGATGTCGGCTGTTGCTCTGCTGCCAATGAAAGCGAGGCCTTAGTAAAATATGGAGAGCTTTTAAGACTTACCCCACCTATTTGTTCGCCGCGATCTGGGTGCTTGGCATTGCCGCTGCTCTGATTTGCCTTTCTACCTTACCTTTTTCTCGAGACTCGAACTACACTTGTTTCTCCCACAGTGCTTCTCTATTTCCCTGCTACACCTTTGACACGCCACGCACTCTCACTTCATTGTCCCTATCTGAACAATCTACACAGGCAGCCAGGAGCGCCCTTACCCATTCCTTAATACAAGGCGAGCACAAGTTCTTCAACGAGCTTCGCTGCATCGCACCTTCCCGCCTTTACGTCGAGGACTGCCAAAACAACCTTTAGCTTCACAACTTCGGCGGGCAGCCGATAGAATGGGTCAGGTCTCCTTCAACGATGTTGTAGAACAGATTCCTTCTGTCGAGGAAGAACCTCAATCATACAGCGTGTACAACTACGAAGAAACACCCGAGAACAAATCATGGGCAGGCACTCTGCCTGTCAAGCAGGGTCTTTACGACCCCGAGCTTGAGAAGGATGCTTGTGGTGTAGGTTTCGCTGCGTAAGTTTCAATCATAGTGGCTTTATTGATGTGGCAAGATTTTGACTGACATTCGCCACAGCCATATTAAAGGCAAGGCGAGCCACAAGATTGTCAGTGATGGTAAGTATTGATTCGCACGCTTTAGCTTGTGGTCCTTTGAGCTAACATGTCTGTGTCACAGCCAAGAACCTCCTTTGCAATATGACCCATCGTGGTGCTGTTGGTTCCGATGCAAGAGACGGAGATGGAGCTGGTGTTATGACATCTATCCCTCACAAATTCTTTATCAAGAACTTTGCGCGCGAGCAAGGCTTCACACTTCCAGAGCTCGGCCAGTACGCGGCTGGCAACCTTTTCTTCAAGCCCGATACCGAGACTTTGAAAAAGACATTGGATACCTTTGAAGAGGTGGCAGATTCGCTTGATCTGCGAGTATTAGGTTGGCGAGAGGTCCCTAGGGACTCTACGCTTCTCGGTCCTGCTGCTCTCTCCAGGGAACCCATCATTCTCCAGCCATTCATCGTCCTTAAGAATGCATATGGTCCTGGTAACGAGCCAAAGGAGAGCTTCTCCGAGAAGTACGACGAGGGTTACTTCGAGAGGCAATTGTATGTTCTCCGAAAGAGCGCAACGCATAAGATTGGTCTTCACAACTGGTTCTACCTTTGCTCGCTTAGCAACAAGAACATTGTTTACAAGGGTCAGCTTTCGCCTGTTCAAGTGTACGAGTACTACTACGACTTGGTCAACGTTGACTACGAGGCACACTTTGCCCTCGTTCATTCGCGATTCTCCACCAACACATTCCCGTCTTGGGACAGAGCTCAGCCTCTGCGATGGGCAGCACACAATGGTGAAATCAACACACTAAGAGGAAACAAGAACTGGATGCGCGCACGAGAGGGTGGACTGCGATCTGATCTATTCGGTGATGAGCTCAAGCTACTTCTGCCTATCATCGAGGACGGTGGTTCTGACTCTGCAGCTTTCGACAACGTTCTTGAGCTGCTCACAATCAACGGCGTCATGTCGCTTCCCGAAGCTGTTATGATGATGGTGCCAGAGGCATGGCAGGGCAACACGGCAATGGACCCAGCCAAGCAAGCATTCTACGAGTGGGCCGCTTGTATGATGGAGCCTTGGGACGGACCCGCTCTCTTTACATTTGCTGACGGACGATACTGTGGTGCCAATCTTGACAGAAACGGTCTCAGACCTTGCCGTTACTACATCACTGATGACGACCGCATTGTTTGCGCCTCCGAAGTAGGCACCATTCAGATCGACCCCGAGCGTGTTATTCAGAAGGGAAGGTTGCAGCCTGGACGCATGCTTCTCGTCGATACTGTCGCTGGACGTATTATCGACGATGCCGAGCTCAAGAAGACTGTTTCCGGTCGCCAGGACTTCAGGTCATGGCTGCAGAAGCAGCTCATTACCTTGCCTGATGTTGTGTCGAAGCTACAGTCTCAAGATCACGACTTCACTTACGACCTTTCCGAGCCACAGATCCAGGATGATCCGAGATTCCGTGCGTTCGGATACTCACTCGAGCAGGTTACACTACTTCTAGCACCAATGGCTTCCGATTCAAAGGAGGCCCTTGGTTCTATGGGTAACGACGCACCTCTTGCTTGCCTTTCACACCAACCTCGTCTTCTCTACGACTACTTCAGACAGCTTTTCGCGCAGGTCACGAACCCTCCTATCGACCCTATTCGTGAGGCTATCGTCATGTCTCTGGAGGCTTACGTTGGACCTCAGGGTAACCTCCTTGAGATGGCTCAGGAGCAATGCCACCGCCTCATGCTTCCGTCCCCTATTCTTTCTCTCGAGGAGTTCAACGCACTATCCAACATCCACACTATTCACTCAGATTGGACTACCAAGGTAATCGATATCACATTCCCCAAGTCAGAGGGTATCGACGGATATGTCAATGCTCTGGACCGCATTTGTGAGGCAGCCAGCGAGGGTGTGCAAAACAATGACAAGATTCTCATCTTGTCCGATCGTGGTGTTGGTCCCGACCGTCTCGCAGTCTCGGCCCTCCTAGCTACTGGTATGGTGCATCATCATCTTGTCCGCAACAAGTGGCGATCACAGGTCGCTATGCTCGTAGAATCTGCTGAAGCTCGTGAGGTTCACCACATGGCTGTGCTTGTAGGATATGGTGCTGATGGTATCTGCCCTTACCTTGCCATGGAGTGTATCCTTAAGCTTGACCGTGAAGGTCTCATTCGCAGGAAGCTACCTGCCAACCAGCTCATTGAGAACTACAAGCACTCTTGTGACGGTGGTATCCTCAAGGTCATGTCCAAGATGGGTATTTCTACACTGCAGAGCTACAAGGGTGCTCAGATCTTCGAAGCACTTGGTGTTGATGACACTGTCGTCGATCGATGCTTTACTGGTACTGCCACTCGTATCAAGGGTATGACCTTTGAGCTTATTGCACAAGATGCATTTGCACTACATGAGAAGGGTTACCCATCGCGTCCTATTGTATCGATCCCTGGTCTTGCTGAGACCGGTGAATACCATTGGCGCGATGGTGGTGAGGCGCACGTCAATGACCCAACTGCGATTGCCAACATCCAGGATGCCGTACGCAGCAAGAACGACAAGTCTTACGAGGCTTACTCTATGAAGCAGTACGAGCAGATCAAGCACTGCACTCTCCGCGGCATGCTCGACTTCAACTACGAGGAGCGTACACCTGTTCCAATTGACCAGGTTGAGCCATGGACTGAGATCGTCCGTCGCTTCGTCACTGGTGCTATGTCCTACGGTTCCATTTCTATGGAGTCACACTCTACCCTCGCTGTGGCCATGAACCGTCTTGGTGGAAAGTCGAACACCGGTGAAGGTGGTGAAGACCCTGAGCGCAGTTTAAAGCTTGACAACGGCGATAGCATGCGTTCTGCCATTAAGCAGATTGCTTCTGGTCGCTTCGGTGTCACCAGCAACTACCTCGCAGATGCTGATGAGCTTCAGATCAAGATGGCTCAAGGTGCCAAGCCTGGTGAAGGTGGTGAGCTTCCTGGTCACAAGGTCTCTGGACCCATCGCCCGTACACGTCACTCTACCCCGGGTGTCGGACTTATCTCACCACCTCCTCACCACGACATCTACTCCATCGAAGACTTGAAACAACTCATTTACGATTTGAAGTGCTCAAACCCTCGTGCACGCGTGTCTGTTAAGCTCGTCTCTGAGACTGGTGTCGGTATTGTTGCTTCTGGTGTCGCCAAGGCTAAGGCTGATCACATCTTGATTTCTGGTCACGATGGTGGTACTGGTGCTTCGCGTTGGACTGGTATCAAGTATGCTGGTCTTCCTTGGGAACTCGGTCTTGCTGAGACTCATCAGACGCTTGTGCTCAACGATCTCCGCGGTCGTGTCATTGTGCAGACTGATGGACAAATCCGTACTGGACGAGATGCCGCTATTGCTTGCTTGCTTGGTGCTGAGGAATGGGGTTTCGCCACCACACCTTTGATCGCCATGGGTTGTATCATGATGAGAAAATGCGTAAGATATCCCTCGTATCCTTTTCCAACCCTTACGACTGACACTTTATCTCTAGCACTTGAACACATGTCCTGTCGGTATCGCCACCCAAGATCCTGAGCTGCGCAAGAAGTTCACTGGTACCCCTGAGCACGTCATCAACTTCTTCTACTACGTCGCCAACGAACTTCGTGCTATCATGGCCAAGCTTGGTTTCCGTACTGTTAACGAGATGGTCGGCCGCTCCGAATGCCTCTCTGTCCGCGACGATCTTCGCACTTCAAAGACAGCCAATATTGACCTGTCTCTCATCCTCACTCCTGCTCACAGCCTGCGCCCTGGTGTAGCTCTTTACAACGTTCGCAAGCAGGACCACAAACTTCACACGCGTCTTGACAACAAGCTCATCGCCGAGTCTGAGCTAGCTCTTGAGAAGGGTTTGCCAGTCAGGATCGAGTGCGACATTGTCAACACGGACCGTGCCATGGGTGCTACACTCTCTTACCAGATCAGCAAGCGTTATGGTGAAGCTGGTCTTCCTGCCGATACCATTCACGTGAACGTCCGCGGATCTGCTGGCCAGTCCTTCGGTGCCTTCCTCGCCCCTGGTATCACGCTTGAGCTCGAGGGTGACGCCAACGACTATGTCGGAAAGGGTCTTTCTGGTGGTCGTCTCATAGTCTACCCTCCTCGTGCCGCTGTTTACAAGGCCGAGGAGAACGTACTTATTGGTAACGTATGTCTGTACGGTGCCACTGCTGGTACCTGTTTCTTCCGTGGTGTCGCAGCAGAGCGTTTCGCCGTAAGAAACTCCGGTGTCACCACTGTTGTCGAAGGTGTTGGTGACCACGGATGTGAGTACATGACTGGTGGTCGCGTTGTCGTTCTTGGTGGCACTGGTCGTAACTTTGCTGCCGGTATGTCTGGAGGTATCGCTTACGTCCTGGATATGCACCACGACTTTGTCGGCAAGGTCAACCAGGAGATGGTTGAGCTTAGCGGCGTTGAGGAGCCTGCCGAGGTTGCGTTCCTTCGTGGACTGATCGAGGACCACCACCATTACACTGGTTCAGAGCTGGCTGCTCGCATCCTGCTCGACTTTAACCGTGCACTTCCTCGCTTCGTCAAGGTTCTGCCTACAGACTACAAGCGCGTCATGGCAGAGGAGGCACAGAAGGCCGCCGATGCAAAGAAGGCCGAGTATCCTCT
>Ga0160429_1000684_pt1 | contig 24027 bp, 22 predicted proteins | sample SolpanmetagenomR_FD_108199 | JGI IMG/M metagenome (GOLD analysis project Ga0160429, IMG submission 108199) | Solar panel surface microbial communities from Lawrence Berkeley National Laboratory, California, USA - R | ecosystem: Engineered > Built environment > Solar panel > Unclassified ...
GAGTGTATGACCGCCGTCTAGGTGCCAGGTTATACGGCCTTCGTGGCGAGTTTCGCAGCGACCGCCCCATTGGACAATAGCGAGGCCGGTTCTGAATAGCTGAGGGACTGAGGTGGCGATGTTGCTGTCCAGAGGGACGCCCAGGGCGGAGAGATGTGCGGCCGTCACGGCAACGGCGAGGGAGGCGTTAGTTTTCTGAAAGTCTGCAGCTAGACCCAGAGGTACAGCACCGGATGCGATTTCGGGATGACGTGGAACGGAAGTTAGAGTTAAGGACTTCTCGCTTGCACGCTCTGCTAGAATAGCCATGGCGGAGGGGACTTGGGTGTCGACTGTGAAGGCCTTGCCAGAGCGTGTTGTAGACTTGAAGATCCCTGCTTTGTGCCATGCGATTTCCTCAACTGTATTTCCGAGTACCGCCGTGTGGTCAACGCCTAGACTTGTCACCGCGCACACAGTTGGTGAGGTCAGGATATTGGTACTGTCGTACTCCCCTCCAATACCGCATTCAATGATCGCTGTGTCGACGCCTTCGCTGAGATATGTGTGGAAAGCCATGAGAGTGAGGAAACGGAAGTATATCGGTTTGTTCTCAACAGGGAGATCTAACTTTTTGGCTGAAGCCTCGAGCCGGTCCCAGACCTCGAAGAAATAGCGCGCGAAGAGCTGTTCTGATAACGGCTCGCTGTTGATCTGTATACGTTCCCGCACTGATCGAAGGTGAGGTGATGTGTAGAGTCCAATCTTACGCGGGGAGTGTGCCGACGGATGTGAAGCATATTGGCAGAGGATAGAGGATATAAAGGCACTCGTAGAGCCCTTGCCTTTAGTACCGGCTACATGGATCGCATTGAGTGGCTCAAAGTCGGAGGGCTACAGGAGTGTGTCAGTGACAGTCACAAGCTGTTTGTAGAGTCGAGAGGGAAAGTTGGACGCACACCTCATAGCCTATCCGCCTGCACCATTCAATCATCTCTGGGATGGCGTTCTTGTTCATGCCACGCCCGGATTTACGAATCGCGTCAACTATGGTAAAATTCGATTGGAGCGTGTTGAGCGCTGCGACCGCAGCCTGGTATATGTCAGAACTTGCAATGATGTCCAAGACCGAGTCCATACATTGTAATCTCGCACCATCCTAGTTGTGTAGAATCTACTGCGTAAAGAGGAACCAAAAACGCGACAGGTGAAGCTTTTCAGAGTCAATGGTCTACCAATAGCAAGCATCAGTCATATTTCGGCGCTGACGCTCGAAGGATTCCGAATGTATTTGTAAAAGAAGTTAGATGACACCAAGTGTAAAGTATGGAGGGGTGATTTTCATCGAGCATTCCGTTCATCAAAGGATAATATACAAGAAATATGGACCATACATAAAGGTTATTCACACATTGACTCCTGGCGCCACATTAGAGTCTATTCTATCAGTAGGCTATGTTCCATCCAAATACTAATCCGTTATGGTGGCAAGTGATAATCTTATTTCCTGTGCCTCTCCTCCTGAGCCTTCGCATGCTTGGCGATTAGTTCTCTCTGTATCTAGGACGATGTTAGTTTTATACTTTATTATGGTTTTACGTGACTTACTTGAGGGAGTGCCTTTTCATAATGGGAGAACTCCATGGTAAACTCTCCCTTGCCTTGTGTAGCGGCACGGAGCAATGAACTGAAACCGAACATCGAATTCAATGTGCAATCCGCGGTTAATACGAAGTCCTCCGCACCAACCTCACTCTCATTGATGATAGCGTTGCGCTTGTTTAGGAGACCGATGATGTTACCCTGGAATTCGGATGGTGCGATGATGGAGGTCTTCATGACCGGCTCCAGAACTTGGGGCTTACCCTCAGCAAATGTCTTGCGGAAAGCTTGTTGTGTCGCGTTTTTGAAAGATTGTTCAGACGAATCGGTCATGTGAGTAGCTCCATCGTTGATAACCATGCTCACTCCCAAAACATGATGACCAAGAAGAGGACCCTTTTCACAACTAGCTTGGAATCCCTTCTCACAAGCATACAAGAACTTTTCAGAAATGGAACCTCCTACAATTTGCTGTTCGAACTTGTTGTCGCTGAGAGAACCAGTCGGTTCCATCCAGCCCATTACACGGGCGTAATCACCGGCACCACCAGTCTGCTTTTTCAGCGTGTGATCGAAAGGGACACGCTCAGTCATAGTTTCACGATAGGCGACTTGGGGCTGGCCGGTTTCGCAGTCGACCTTGTATTCACGGCGCATACGCTCAACGTAGATGTCAAGATGCAATTCACCCATACCAGAAATAATGGTCTCCTGGGATTCGGAATCGACGTGTACCCTGAAGGTAGGGTCTTCACGTTGAAAGCGATTCATGGCCTTGGAGAAGTTGGCAGCATCCTTGTTATTTTTGGGTTTGATGGACAGAGAGATCACGGGCTCAGGAACAAACATAGATGTCTATGAAGAGTTAGCGATATTCAAGTTGCAAACCATACAGGGATTTACCATGGAGTACCCAAGAGTGCCGTCAGTGAAGGTATCTCCAGAAGCGCAGTCCACACCAAACACGGCACAGATTTCACCAGCTCCGATTTCAGGCACTTCCTCCATCTCGTTAGAGTGCATGCGCACAATTCTGGGAACCTTGATCTTCTTATCGGTCTTGGCGTTGAACACGTACATACCCTTCCGAAGGGTACCTTGATAAACACGGATATATGTAAGCTGACCAAAGTTGCTCTCTTCAAGCTTAAAGGCCAGTCCAACGAATGGCAGAGAATTGTAAGACACCAGTTTCACCGGCGCTTCAGCCCGACGCTTGTCCAGTGCAAGATTCTCGACTTCGGCAGGGTTGGGGAGGTAATCGCAAACTCCGTCCAACATAGGCTGGACGGATTTATCGGCCAGAGCCGAACCCATCATTACTGGTGTAAACTTCAACGAGATCGTCGCACGACGGATAGCTGCCTTGAGCTGCTCCTGTGTGGGTTCTTGCTCATCCAAAAACATCTCAGCCATCTCATCATCCACATCAGCCAACACCTCAATCAGCTTGGCCCGTCTCTCCTCGCAAAGTTGTTGAATATCCGCTGGGATCTCATCTGTTTCCCGGATGATCAATCCTTTCTCGCCTTCGTTGTATATAGCCTTCATCCGGATCAAGTCAACCACACCCTTGAAGTTATCCTCTGAACCGATAGGTACTTGCAGCGCAGCTGCAGCAATCTTTAGCTTTGAGTTTATCTGATCGATGGCCTTAAATGGGTTGGCACCCATGCGGTCCATCTTGTTGATAAAGGATATACGCGGCACATTGTATCTCCGCATTTGTCTGTCGACTGTGATGGTTTGTGACTGGACACCAGATACTGCGCAAAGAATCATAACAGCTCCATCCAGAACTCTGAGCGCACGCTCTACTTCAATCGTGAAATCGATATGTCCGGGTGTGTCGATCAAGTTGATATGGTATTTCTCCTCCTTACCGTTTTCCTTCTTTACCCAGTCGCAAAACGTCGCAGCAGATTGAATTGTGATACCCTTCTCCCTCTCCAAGTCCATGGAGTCCATCTTTGCCCCAACTGCATCTTTGCCTCGCACTTCGTGTATTGAGTTGATTCGGCCGGTATAGAAGAGAACCCGCTCAGTGGCGGTCGTCTTGCCACTGTCAATGTGCGCCTTTTGATTTTAGTCATTGTTTCCTCCCGTGATTGCAAGTTGTTGTCTTACTGCGATACCAATGTTGCGAACTTTGGACAATCGTGCGGCTTCCCGTGGGGCTAGCCTTTCAATGATCGTTGCTTGATTTAGGTCATCAGGTCTTTCAAGAGCCTCCTCCAACCTATTAAAGGTCAGTACAGACTTCTCTGAGCGGTTGAATCGCATACACGGCAGCTGCGGTACCAGATTGATATCTCTTTGCACTCCATGCCTGTACTCGCGTAGCAAATGTGCTACATGCCGGCCTGAGGGGCGCCGTCAACAGAATTCCTTGGGAGCACGGCCTAGGTCTCAGACTATGCCGTGATTGAGCTGCAATCGAGCGCAGGGCACGAGCCTGTGCCTTCTGCAAGCCATTACAACTCATTGTGATGCTGTGGTTGAAATGATGGACGGTGATTAACTCCAATTACTCGGCAACTTTTTTCTCTAGATGTACGGCCTGAGATCCGCCGACTTATCATGTGACAGTCTTTCACAATCTACCGAGTATCTGGTATCTATTGACTTATACTTTTCAGCTGTCGACTTCGCTATGAGGATCAAAAAGATAAAACGAAATCTTTTGAACAAAAAGAGTCTACGAAACTGAATGTAGTAGACCTTCTTTCACAACATAACCACTCCAACTCCGCCCATTCTTTGGTCATCAAGGTTGGAATTCTGATCAATGCCACCGGGTATCAACGCTGTTCGCCAATTGTAAAGATAGTAATGCAATCTGCCATCTCCGGGTCCAAACTTTTGTTCTGTCAAGAACAGAGGATTTTCGAGCAAAGATAGCGCGTTAAATACATCAAAATTTGCCTAGTTAGTGTTAGCTGAGGCTGAAGCATACGGTTGAAGACAACTTACATTCTTTGCCAGGATTAGTGCGTCACTTATTAATTCATTTAGACGCCCTTTCAATGCGCCTGATTTTTGTCTATCTTCAACAAATGCTGCTTCTGTTGCATAGTAGTACAAGTACGCAGCTCGAATGGTGTCATGTTTGGGGTTCCCGATGACAGTAGACTCCAAACAGTAGAAAGAGTAGAAGTCCGTGATCTTACCGTTGGTCTCAACAACGTAGGAATACACAACCTGGTCATCGGACGAGGTCTCATTGTGCATTAACCAATGCTCGACTTCATCCTCAGTGAATTCCTGCGCCAGCTGTAAACGATTGAGATATCTCTTCAGTAGATCCAATACTGCAGGTACGTCTCTCTTCACTAATGGTCGCAATCCAGCCATCGTCGTATTTTCGGGAAGCTTGTACTTCACGATTTGGCGGTATTTTGTAGAGTGAACTGGTAAGGGAGAGAAGCCGACATCGTGCAATTTAGCCCAGTCCAGACTACGATGGTAGTATCGGCATGTGCTGACAGGTGTGGGTAATAATACGCCAGCGGTATATATTGCTTGCCAGATACCAACAACATGGCACCTTCTTGTGACCTCTTTGATCAGAATGGGTGCGAGACGTTTAGACCGGAGTTTCTTATGGACACAGAGGAAGTTGATCTCGGAGCACTTGACGGTTTTGGACTTGACGCGAAGTGTGATAGGAACTCCAGATATGAACGCTACCAGCTTTCTTGACGCCGAAGCCCGGATCCCAACGTGCCACTCTTTGCGCCAACCAGGTGATTTCAATGCCCTAAGACAGTCAGTGGACCGGTCTAACCTCCATTCTTGCGCCGTACCAGTTTAGAAATGATGCAGAGTACTTGAAGCGAAACATGGCCTCATCGTCCTCGACGTAGTTTTGGAATAAGAGTTGGTAGACGTCGTCGATCTGATAAAGTTAGACATTCTAATCGGCATTTGGACAACGTGTTGTTACTTCTGATTTGTTATCCAGATCCATTGTAACCCATTCGAAACCCCCCAGTAATGGGTACGGCTCTTTGGGTACTTTGTCGATGTCGCCCTCCTTGATAGGCCCGTCACTTTGCGAGTTTGCCTCGTCTAATTTCCGTCAGAACATGGCATCACAATGTCGCCGTTATTTCATACCAAATCGCGGCACAGGTTGTGTTGCCCAGAACTTGTGGCTAGCCATGTCTCGAGGCTTTTGATCTTTCTAGACTATCCATTAGTCTATGTTCATTTCCACCTAGGCTTCATTGTACCATTGTCCTCAATATCTCCTGGAGACTGAGTTTCGTAAGAGCCTCAGCAGCACCGTCCGCCTTGTTAATATCAATTGCTGATGCATCTTGTTTGGGAACTACAATGATCAGTCGCCAGTATGAGAAACCGTCTCCAAATGCATACCGATCTCGTCTGGAGCAGACGGATCCTCCCTGTTTTCCGCCATTACTGGAGCTTTGCGACTTTTTTCTTTGCGCAAGGAGAGATGCTGCAATATTTGCCCCACATCAGAGGAAACATAAATGCGGGGCTGGAGCTCAGTTCAGGGTCTTTCTCATTTTTCACGTGACTATCAGAAGAAATGTCAAAACACGACTTCTCAAGAATTAAACAGATATGGTCATTGCATAAAATGGACGCCGAACACTTCCCAGCGTCCTCTAGTCATGGTATTCGGTTTTCACTACTTCCACCTCCATAGTCCCTAATAGGCATAAAGACTATTCTTCTGGTGTTGGTGAAAGAGGTGCCGAATAGCCGTCAGCGCAAACATCATAACATTTACTCATCTTATGTCATTACCATATCTAATACAAGTCTGTCCAAACATTACGCTTCTGCTCCTTCTTCCATTTTCCTTCATTTGTAGGAAAAATTATGCCAGTAAAGGAATGCCGCTCAGATCATGTTATGTATCGCTTTAACAGTAATTAACAGACTCAAACCCATCCTGCACAGCCAGTGCCAAAGGAGCATACGAAATAACACGGTTATGACCTGTTAATATTGTCAGTCTCATAAACAGATGGCCCTACTGGCATGTATCTCGTAGAATATAACACACCTCCATGTCGTAGTCTTGATAGCTTGATCGACCTGTGCTTCGCAGTCTGATCGCTGTCTTCATTTGTCAGTTTCTCCAAATCCGATTGGCAGAAATCTCCCTCAATCCATTCTGGTTCCTCCGTCTCATTCAAGTGAACTCCTGGCAGTCCTTTACATGCAGCGTTGAACAACAAATCCGAGTGTTTCCAATTAATGTCCAAATCGTCCTTAGCATGAAGAATGTGCAGCTTTAGACTGTTTCTCTTCCTGACTATGCGGCTTATCCTTGTAGCTGTATCCCATGGGTCCAGAATGCGGTTTGAGATGAACTTTTGCAGAATCGGATATGGTCTCAAAGGCGAGAGTATTGGTATTACGCCGCCAACCATATAGGTCTTCATGAGATTCGGAATATCAGAGAAGCCGGACAGTAAGATCAGAGCCGCGAAAGTAGTATCCGGGGATTTCAGCGCGTAATGCTCAACTACAGCGGTTGCTACAGCCGTTCCCAGGCTGTGCCCGAAGATCACTATGTCCTCCGGAGGTATTCTAGCGACGTTCAAGGCCCATTCAACGATGGCGACTCCGTCGATGATCAAACCCTCCTCCGTTGGTGTTCCGGAGGATTTGCCAAAGCCACGGTAGTCGAAGGCGAGTACGTGGGTTTTCTGCGTGTCTGCACTCGCAATTATCTTGTATGAATCCGTGCGCCAGCCTTGCGCGACATGACCTGCATTCTGTATTTCGTGTAAGTATCAATCTCTATAGGTTATGGTGAAGCACTTTAAACAAACCCCATGGACTAACTTGGTTAGCTTCGATTTCTACGATAATGGTTTGCTGTCTGAACACTTACAGTTGATCACTAGACGGGTACCCGGACTCTGTAGAAGACTGAAGGCTCCACGTTCTTCCACAGGCAATTGGGTATTATCGGTGGGTTGCTGAGAGAGCATCATTTCATGCTTCGCATACAGTCCCAGTGGCAACACATGCCACGCGAACAATGTCTCACCGTCGGGAGTAGAGATATTTAAGGGGGTGATTTGGTTTTCTAGTCATATAAGAACTTGCTTCATCATTCTTTTACCGCATTCTACTGACTGGCGAAGCCGAAAGTCTCGGGTTCAGAGACATTATGCCACCACGCAGAATGAATTTTATGCGCATAGAATGCACTAGACTACTACTCAGACTAGATTCTCTTCATGCCAAATTTAGTTACTGACTGTCTCTGCAGAAATGGACTTGTGAGGAGAGCGATGAATCCGGCGTAAAGGACACCAGTCGCTGCAGCAGAATAAAATGCAACAAGTAGTAGTTTAGATAACATGTTTTCCCAAGTGCCTCCGAACACTCAAACCCAAGACGCCCTCATTGTAGTACCCAAGTTGTCGACTGCAAACTCGATCATTTTCCACAGTGCCAAGGCCAGTCCGAAAGACCGAGCGATCCCAACAGCCAATCGCTCCAACTCACCCACGCACTACAATACAGTAGAGCGTTTAATTTACGCGAGAGCTCTGGATTGCCGTTGTCATGAGACGGCTCACCTCTTCCGACCTATATTGCACTTGGTTGTCTAAGCTTTATAAAGACTGGAACAAAAAGGGTAGTCACGTGAAGAAAAGCGTCAGTGACGACCTCCAAACTTTATAAGTTTAGAACTGCATCATAGCAGGCGCAATCCATCAAGACAGGAGAAAAACAATTTAACAATGGTTGAGAAGCGTCGTACTTCGGCGCGGTTCAAAAAAGAAGGTCCAGCCAAAAAGCGAAGAATCGAAACACCTCATATTGAAGAAGAGTTTGTTTCAGAGTCGGTGGCAGTACCTCTGCCGACAAGTGTTGGTGCGAACGATGTTCTTCCTGTTATTGAGAAATATACGACCGTCGTAGATAGAGTTTTGCAGACTATTGCGGAAAGGTGTGAAGTCCCCCTATCCGTGATCTACTCATACTGAAGTGTCTGCAGTGGCGTGCTTGCAATGTCCTTGTGCAGGTCGCGTCAGAAATGGACAACAGAAAGTCTTTTCGAGCGCTACTGGGCCAAACCAATCAAAGTTACGAAGAAAACCCCCAATGTACAGCCTGAACCAGCAAACAATCCACCCAAAGAATTGATGGCGAAGGTGGGCACATGCCAGATTATCATTGAATCTGCACACGTTCTCGATGCCATTGTCTATGCGATTCGCGATGTACGACCGCTATCCGAGATGCCTGTTGGACCGTCACCGAAGCCAATCTTGCAAACAGCGCAACCCTCGGTCTCTAAGCTAGAACCTACGACAACCTCAAATATCACTGGCTACCATAATACCGCGCAGGCGCCTCCACCGAATGTCACACCTCTATCAGCAGCCAAACCACCATCAAGTACAAATTTAGGAAATCTACCGCCGCAAAGGCCCCTATACGGCTCAACGGCGATAACAATGGCTCCTACGCCTGCACTTCCAGCGCCGCCAGTGAAGCCTAGCCAAGATCCGGTTATCCAAATGCTGGCACAACGTGCATCATCTAATCCAGAACTCAAGTTACTGATGAAAGTGGTCGCTTCCGGCGGTGCTAATCCAGAACAACTAAAAGTCTTTCAAAGTCATATTGACGACCTAACTGCGATTTTGGAACGTCAAAAGCAGGCTAATAATCTTGCGAATGCATTACTCGCGAAGAACACACATGGATACGCTGCTGGAATATCACCAGGCATCAACACAAATAGATATCCAGGACCAGGTTTATTAACCAAACCAAATTTGTCATATCAGCCACCTTATCAAGCACAAATCAAACAAAAAACATACGCTCCACCTAAGCCTGAGATCAGTGGTGTTGCAATCGAGTTTGCTGCTGGAAACGGTGATAGATATTTGTTTCCTAGACACAGTATTCTGGAATACCAGCCAGGCACGAGACGAGTCAAAGCGACCTTCGCGATCGTCCGTAAAGGCAATGCGTCTCAAGGCGAAGGATATGACCCGAAGAAGGAATACTACCAACCTGTTACCATCTCCATTGCTAGTGATAATACTAAGGTTATAGAAACCATCTTCAAAGGAGTCTCAACTTTGGTCGATGCTCAAAACCACATTGAGGAGGTCAAAGCAAGGTACACACCCGCGGACTTAGTTCATCTCGCCCTGCAGCTGCCTAGCACCACTGATAGCATTATTGATGTTGAAGCCTTGCACGCAATGACCTTCATGGCTGACCGAAGGCTGTCATTACTCGAAGGGAGCACAGCAAGAAGATCCTCCACAATTGCTGGAGAATCAAAGTCTACAAGAGCAAGCCGCAAACAGGGCGACTGGGAGTCACTTTGTCAGTACTGCTTCATCTCCGGAGCAGAACAAAATAAAGTCGATGGGGTTACTGTCTGCGATGATTGTGTAACGCTTCTGAAACCTAATGTGAGGGGTGGAAGAAGTCGTGATGGAGCAGTCAAACATGTATCAGGACCACAAGTTCTGATGCTTCAAACAGGAGTATCCCTAATATAGTACTTATCACTTCATTCATAGAAAATAAAATAAAAAGGGGTAACTTGACGTAGCCAGCGACGTCATGGCTTGGCTTCGTGATTCCCCTTGTCCATCCAGTCCCTTGATATGGAACACTTTACAATAGTATCCTATTATGGGTCAACATCATTCGACTGAAACACGAAAGCTCTCCTCAGGCAAGCTAAACACTCCTTCTCGCAATACGTCGGATCTGATAGAAGAAGTCAGAACAACTCAGCCAAGAGCTTGCTCGTAGATTCGCGACTACCTGTTTCACAGACCTAGAATTATACTGCTTCAAGGGCGTCTTTCGAAACCTTGCCGACACAGAATCTGATGTGAAATATTGGAGCGAGACGACACTATGTCGGTTCCTCAATATTCCAGATGTTCTGGGCGCTGGCTCGGTCGTCTACCAAATGGCGACCTACCTTGGGGCTTTCCCATTCCCCAATCAGGCACCAGTCATTTTGACGAGGGAAGCGATGATTAAGGTGATAACACTGATGACCGACCGGCATAAAGGAGTTCTCAAGGGGGGAAGCCAACACAGGATAAAGTTGCTGTTTGGAAGTCTCGCACTCTTCGACAGGCGTGCAAGCGAAGTAGCCTTGCATTTTAACCAAGAAGCCGGGGAAGACGTTGGGGAGGCACTGTCAGAAGCTCTGAAAGGCGTATCCGGCTTCTCCATCGACGAATCCGCTGCATCAGCGATTGAAGACGATGTGAGTGACAAAAACAACCAGCTCTCACTCGCGGTACTGGACTCGCTGGATGCTGTTGAAGTGGTTGACATGCCGGAACAGCCAAGACTTGAACAATCAGTGATACCCAGCGATAATCTTCTCAAACTTGTGGAGTTAATGCTACTCATCGCACCACTGGATGCTCTAGAATCGGTATCGCAGTACGAAAATCGTTTGTCAGTTGAAGGCCTAAAAAATCTAAGACAAACCGCCAACAATATTCTCACAGCCTTTGATGTCGAAAACCAACCGGGTATTCCATACGCATCATTCGAAGCCGTCATCGTCTCGTCGTTGCCGTATCTGTTTAACTCACTCAGCCCGTTGTTTGAGCACTTCCTTTTCCAAGAGTCCTTTGATTTGTCCAAACTCAAGGCTTCCACGGCAGCTGCATCTACCGAAACGCCTGAGTCTTCCGCTACATCGGCCCCAGAACCAGCGCCAGGTATGGAACTACCTCGAACACGTTCGTTAGTTCCTTCCGGGGGGAATCCCGATCTGTTGAATGAGGCAGTTCTCTCACAATTATCCTTCTTCATTCCACCATCCGATTTGTTTCATCGTCTGAACCATCTCTATTCGGGCTCCGAGCACGGCTTTAGCATGGGCTCTTTCGAAAAATACGTCTTTAACTGGCATGGACCTACCCTGCTACTCGTTTCCGGTTCACTGCTTCATACCTCGCCTAACAACAGCCGCGAGCGTACCTTTGCCGACTCGCTCCCACCGCAGCGCTCCTCCTCCGGACCTCAACCGACCACTACAGACGAAGAAACCACCGCCAGCAAAGTTGTCTACGGTGCGCTCATCACTCAACCCTGGCGCCAAACAGGTCGTGAACCCTTCGGTGATGATTCGACGCTGCTCTTCCAACTTACGCCTACTCACCACGTCTTCCACGCCTCGACTCTCAGTACCGACTACGTAAGCTTCCTGCCATCATCGCCAACCACTCCTCACGCGGGGATTGGGCTGGGCATGAAACTACAAGCAGCTCGCACCACAGGTCACATTGGCACAGTCCCCTTGGGTCCAGTAAGTCTATATCTCGACGATGCGCTTGAATTTGGTTGCTTCACGCATACCGCAGCCGGCGGGGGCAGTTTCGGCGTCAGCGCCAGCGCGTTGCTTGGCACGACGAGTCGGAGAAGAATTTCGGCGGCGAATATGCGGGCACGACGTGGATCGAGTACTGCGGGACCTCAAGTCAATGTACGTGAAGGAGCTGACTGGCAGGATCGGTTTGAGATTGAGGCGTTGGAGGTGTATGGGCTGGGCGGAAAGGCTGAGGCGGAACGACAGAGGCGAGCGTTGGAGTTCGAGGAGAGGGAAGCGAAGAGGAGGAGGGAGGGCGGGATTGGGGGCACGGGCGATATCGAAGCTGATCGTGAGTTGTTGAAAATGGCGGGGTTGATTGGGAATCATGACCAGGGTGGTAGCATGGGATGAGTTGTGGAATGAACGTGATCTCGAGGACGTCTCTCCGTAGTCATGATAACGACAGGGTATAAAATGAAACCTTCGAACACTAGTCACAAACACTACCTTATTATGTCCTTCTCTTCCTTGCACACATATGTAGGTACTCAATCTCTATACCGACTTCTGTTACGGCCAAAATCCTCTCCTCTAGTGGACTATCCCACTTCTCCCATAGCCACTACCTCTAGGCGCATAAGTGCCGAGAAAACAGTATAACGACCGTACCTCCGAACCCCCAAACCCCCAAACCTCCCATTCGCAATCCCAACTCAAAACTCCTCTGCTTACCAAGTTTTCACCCTTGCCTTCAACCACAAGCCATGTCAGCCCACCCCACTATCACAAGTGCGCAGCACGACTTACCTTTGCTTATGCTTCGGATTCTTGCTGCAAATGATATACACATATCCCTTCCTCCTCACGCTCTGTCCTCGGAAACCGTGATCAGCCGCTGTAATCCATACCATATCCTTCTATCTCTCAAAAATAGAGAGGGGCTGTGTAAGGCACATACCTTACACCCATCGCAAAGCTTCTTCACCGAACTCCGCACTTTCATGCCCCGGAACTGCTGAATTTGTAACTGTAACTGCTGCTGCACGATTGTCGCTCGCCGTAGCGCGATGTTTCCATTGCTCGCTAGTATTGATTTTCGTAGACGGGAGGTTGCGCATGCCGCTGTGAAGATTGTCGAGCAGCGGGAGATTGTGGATGTTGTTGTGGACGTGGAGGAGGATATGGCGCGCGGGAGAAGGGTTAGGGGTCGACGGAGGAGGGAGAGGGCTGTTGGAAGCATTGTTGGAGGCTGTGTTTTACGTATGATTCGGAAGGAGGAGTTGCGTTGTTTATGTGAAGAGAGGTGCACTATCCCTTGTCGTCGCAGAAGGTCTAGAATAGTTGATCGGAGGATTCAGCAAACAGAGGTTGGATTGCGTAAAACTGCTGCAAAGGACTCGCTTGCTGAAAACAATGAGAATAAGTCCGGTGAGAGAGGTGTCGCGCTAATGTGGTTGAATTATGTGGTATTCGTTTCATATGGAACGAGGTCTCTGAGCGCGCTTAGCGGCTATTCAATTTGGGGTATTAGTAACTAATATCATTCCTTGGCATTTCAAGTATGCCCAACTTTCAATATGCGTATAAATAAGAACCATTTAAGAGTATTTATACTTAAAAGAACTTAGATATACTACTAGGAGATGACTTATACTTATAAGTCAGTTTTAGACGTCTATCTTCAAATACCAAGTATTAGTAAAACAAATACTAGAGTTTATTAAAAGAAGAATAATGAAAAGGTCTTCTTTTTAGAAATTAAAGCGAGTAGATATCTTAATTCTCTTCTTTAAAAACGTTTCTAGTTTATACTTGGACTTAAAATATATTATAAAACTTGATATACTTAAAAGTGGTAAAAGTAATGTGTATAAGGCATAGCGGTGATGCCAAGGATTGACATTAATTTACAGGAATCATGCATGTATTAAATCATAATCAATTAACTTACTCTGCTTGGCGCATTACATAATCAATTAATTTACTCTGCGTGACGCATTGGACTACAAGGGGGCATGTCAAGAATAATGTTTAGGAGAATGAGAAATGAGCCTCGACACGTTGATGTAAGGTTACTGATGTCCACTACGAAGAGCTTTTGGAGGCGTTATAAGGATACATCATTACGATCTTCAAGTTTGATCGCGGCTTTACTCCACCATCAAAGCTTGAAGACGGGCTTCAGTCGCAATCACCTACGATGAAATTAGTCATGATCGGGCAATTATAAGAACCACATCGGCCTTACCTCAAGGGCTTGCTTGACCTCCAGCACTTTTCTGCACTCGGTAAGCCAATCGCGGCTCAACACCTTAGCCCACCCTTGTAGACTGTTCATCTCTCTTGCTGCATCGTCCAAGTTTCCCTCCTCGAGAAGAGTTTCGGTCCTGGTAAGGACGCTCTCCACGTCATCGCCAACAGCCAAGCCATTCTTTTTGAACATCATCTTGCTTAACAAGAGGCTGGTTGCGTGACTTGCAACACCAGCGTCCTCGGGGAGAAGTGCCGCTTTCCTGACCTCGTTGGCCACGCGGCGGAATCGATCAATGAGCTGAGCCGAGGTCGGAAGGCCAAGTTGATATGCAATTGGGTTGATTGAAGCAACAGCCGCATCGACCACGGCATCCTCATTGGCAAGCTCTTTCAGTGCAGCGAGTTCGTGCAGGAAGGGTGTAGGACGATCGGCACTCTCAATGGCAGACTTAACGGCGTCAACTGCTACAACAAGATGTTGCGTCCTGAGGTTAGTGTCAACGACTTCGTTCCACTGTGAAGTCAGATCTTCAAGCTCCGAAACGGCCTTCGATAGTTCGCCGATTTTGGAAAGACGGCCAGACCTCTCGGTTTCGACACGCTCTTGCACAGCCGTAGCAAAGTCACCCTTGAGCTTAATGTCTTGCTCGAGTAAAGTGTTACGCAGACGCTGCTCAGCAATCTTCTGTGCAACTTCCGCCTCCGCCTTGAGCTTGTCCTGGTACGATTTGGACAGTTTCTCTCGTTCTGCCTCGTATTCCTCCCTCCAGTGCATCTCCTGTTCCTTCATCTCCTGCTCAATTCGTCGGACGAGTTCCTTCGCACCGTTGTCGAATTGCACCTCACTTGCACGAATCTTCTCCTCCGTTGCTTTGGCCTCAGACTCCCTCAGCAAGGCAATATCCTTAGCAAGTTTTGTGACGTCCTCTTTCGCCTTGGTCATAGTGGTGGCATACTTGTTGGATGCCTTATCTGCATTGACCACTGCGATAACATCGTTGAGAATCTTAGTGATTTCCTGGACGACTGGGTCTGCGGCATTGACCACATACAGAACGTCAATCGGAGCAATGGGCACTACTGGGTCCGCAGGAGGTGGTACAGCCGCTGGCGCTGATTGTGATTCTGGGACAGTCTTTGACTCTGGGACAACTTTCGAGTCTGTGGCCGGGACCGGTTGGGGCTTCGCTGCGTCAGGCTGAGGTGGATTTGGTGTTGACTTGGCGACCTTTGGTACTGAATCTGGCGCAACCTTCTTGGTATCCGATGTCGAAACGAGGGTCTGCCCATCTTTCGCTGTATCGATGATTCTAGGTGCAGCGGGTTCCGGAGATTTCATCTTTGTTGTTGACAGGTCTTCCAAGCTACTAGTGTGTCTACCCTTAGCACTCGAATCGGACGTGCTGGCGTCCTGTGCTATCCTTGCTGATATTCCACTTGCGCTTTTGATGGTTGTCTTTGGCTCTCCTGTCTTTTGAGGGTATAATTTGCTAAGACCGTCCCGAGCAGGATACCGGCGTTTATACTCACGTTCCTCGAAGTACAACACTGCCTCCTCTCCATATGGGACGTATTCGGTGAAGAAGTCGTGGAAATTATCTGAAACGAGGGAATAATAAATGCCACCGGCATATCCGAGACCTAATGTCATCAGAAGAAAGAGAAAGAAGTTCCTGCCTCGCCTACGCTTGCGCGGCGGAGGGCTTGGGGGTGGAAGTGGAGGAGGTGTGCTTGTGTTTACAGGAGGTATCGCGGCGTTCGACATTGACGGGGTTGGTTGTATTGCCTTGACTTCCTGCGGTGTTGGAGGGACCAGTGGAACATTTTGAGGTGGTATAACTGTTGCTGAGGATGGTGCAGCAGGAGTAGTAAGGTTGATAACTGGCGGACGAGGGACAAACGGAGTTGTTACTGTGTTTGATCCAGGGAGTATAATTTTGTCCGAAGGTTTAAGATCTGCGAAGAATCTCTGAGCCATAGTTATTAGTCACGACCAATTGATATGATCGACTCTCCCTTCTCACCTGCGAGATTGCCAATGGTTTCTGATGACTAGCAACCAGCCATGGGGCACTGACTACTGGTCGACGGGCACCAGCAGCTAATGGAGCACTTTTTGAAAGAGTGGCGCGCAGCATAGCGGCCTAAACGAGTGGCAAAGGGGTAAGAAGGTGAGGTTGGCAGGCTTGGAGCAGTCTCGTTGAGATATCTCAAGATGCAAGCTGCTCAGGTACGAAAGCCGCGACCGGGAAGTTCCGACACCCGCGCGTCACAAGGCAAGGCATAGTTATGAACGTGGACGAGCATGGCGTTAACTTACAGTGTAATTGTATTTATTCCTAGCAGATATCGATTGACAGTTATTCTTTTCTCTTCTTGCCTTCTTCCAAGTATGAAAGCCGTCCTTCGCTGCGAGTCCTTTGGTGCGCCATAAATTGACCCAATAATGGATCTTTGCGCACCTTCCCAAGCGCATCTTGATATCCTTCAATTGCATACCCAGGTGTATTAAGCTTTGGCCAATTGACCTTGTATAGTTAGTAAAAATGGCATCGAATCAACAGTATGGACTTACATAGAGCGTTCCGTGTGACAGTATAAACTGAAGACAATATCCAGCGACTGAAAGGAATAGAAGAATAGCAAACCGAATTGGCCACACTGCTGCTTCAGGTAGTCTGGGTGTGATTGTCGCTATCATGACGAAGAAAAGACTGGCCGACAAGATGTACGGTATTGCTTGAATGAAGGTTGGTCGACGATCCACAAAGACATGGTTTCCGCCGTTGTGCGAAGTAGAGGGTAGGAATGCTCCGGAAAGCAGGTCAAACGCATCTTGCCTTGGTCCATCAGCAAAGTTGTTGCGAACATAGCGTGTGATGGAGTTGTTCAGGTCCTGTAATGCTCCCGCTTTTGTTCTTGTCCCAGTGCGAGTGAAGTCAGTTTTTAATGCGCCAGTGCCAGAGTAGGAACGTGATATAACGTCAGCATTGTCTGCCCAGACATTTCGGAATAGGTGCTCGAATTTTTCATCTTCTTGCGCTGTTTCTCCTTTGCCAAGCCATTGTACATCCTGGAGCATCCGATTGATAACGAAACGTCCGAGCATGCTTTGCACCACATTCGTTCGATCAAGACAATCCATGCAATTTGTTCGCACAACGCTTTTCTGCGTGTTACGAACATCGACACGACCTGATCGATCGTTGAGACTGTATACCCCATGGAAGTACTCCTGTTTAAGCAGCGGTTCATGGAGTTGATCCAAAAGTAATTGAGCTCGGTGCCATTTAAGACCTTTCGTCTCGTTGTGGAAATCGAAGTACACGTAATGTAGACGGTCAAACTCTTGCTTCCGGTTTGGCTGCTCGATGGTGTGGAATGTTTCAGGTGATTTTTCGTCCTGGGAAACATTCTCAGCAGGATTACTTTGCAACAATCTGATCATCTGCTCATATGCATCCTTGACTCGCTTTTCACGTCCTCTCTGATTTACCAGGTTGACTAAATAATTATCACCATATATTCGGATTTGTTCCTCGAAATGAAGTTTCGCGGCATTTACCGCACTATCCACTCCACGAATCTGTAACTCCGGTGTATATTTCAGCTTGTTGACTTCCGCCCAATAAACTGGTACACTTCCTCTGGTTTGCACGAATGCAAGGACTTGAGTGTCGCGCGCTGGCTTTGACCCGTAACTACTGGAGTCTGCATCGTTAAGAACAAGGATCTGTTCGGTTTCGTTGAAGTTTGCAACATGCCCGTTTTCGTCAATGCCCCTAGAGAAATAACGAGTGCCGGTGCGGTGTCGGGAACGTCTTGTTATGAGCACGAAAGATAGGGGATTACCCTTAACTGCAGTACGTCGAACCTCCATTGTACCACAAATTACTGGTAGTATGAAAGGATCAACACCAAGCTGTTGGGACGTGCCAGAGCGTAAACTTGTTTGTCCACCGCCTGATCGGAAGTCCATAAGATCGGTGGAGATAAATTTGTTCCAGAAAAAACGATCATCTGCTCTCTTCCACAAAGGTAATGACACATCGCTTTGCGCCTGACGTTGGAAGCTATTTGTGAGATCCAGTCCATAGGAAAAGTACATTGGTCCCGACTTCAGAACATTCTTGAGAAGGTCAAGGTAGGCGTCTTCATCCTGGTCATGTAGTGGACGTTCGCGAAGGGGTAATAGCTCGGTTGCAGTGACCTTGTAGATTGTAGCCCCACGCAGCTTACCAACGGCTTGGCTTTTAGAGATTATTATCACATATTTGTCTATAAACGGTGTCAGTAGGAGGATTTGAACGGCAAATTGGTGTTCTACCAAGTCGAAGCTTGATTATGCCCAGTATTCCTCCAATGCTGGATACGCGCTTAGCACCAGGCAGCTTTCCCTCTGACAATCTTACGTCCCCCGATGGTCTGTCTACCACAAGAGTAGGCGCATTGGGATTTGACGGTGATGTGAATGCATAATATGAGTCCGATGCATGGAGATTGATATCCATGAACGGCATTGTTGTAGCCATTATGTTGTGCTGTCGACTACAAGAAGTGTAAGAGTAGCTACTCCTAGAAAATAGACAACAACCATTGCTGTCGCGATACTGTAGACTCAGCCTTGTGACGTGGCCAGCAGGAAGAGCCGATGATGAGGCGGCGGCTGTAAGAAGCAGTTATGTTAAGCCCTTACCACAACTTACCACAACTTATCATCATCCAACATACGATCAGGGCAGCGCGCTATATTCCACTGCAAGTACCGATAGACTTGAAAGAAGAAGACAACCCTTTTTTTTAATCGACGCTACATCTGCAACCAATATGGCTTCAAGAGCCCCTCCTGGAGGTCGTCAAGGTGGAGCACGATTCGCTCAATTCAAGCTGGTCCTTCTAGGTACTACCGTCTCATGGTTATTCTAAAGATCACAAGCTAATACTGTGAAGGCGAGTCTGCCGTCGGAAAAGTAAGACTTGTAACGTCCTTGACTGTCGCCTAAACTAATCTGATTTAGAGCTCACTGGTGCTTCGTTTCGTCAAGGTAAGCAGCACTTCACAACTTTATGAGAATTGCTCCTAATACGCGAAATCTTAGGATCAGTTTGATGACTACCGAGAATCGACAATCGGCGCCGCTTTCCTAACTCAGACCATCGCTCTTGATGATAACACGACAGTCAAGTTCGAGATCTGGGATACTGCCGGTCAAGAACGATATAAATCACTTGCGCCGATGTACTACAGGAATGCCAACTGCGCAGTCGTCGTATATGATATTACCCAAGCTGTACGCATACCTCGATTTTACCTAACAAGAGTATATGCTCATGTACATAGGCGTCACTGGACAAAGCCAAGGCCTGGGTTAAGGAGCTGCAGCGTCAAGCAAACGAGAACATCATTATCGCTCTTGCCGGTAACAAGCTCGACCTGGTTACTGAATTCCCGGACAAACGTGCTGTTACTGTAGCAGACGCCGAGCAATACGCCAAGGAGGCCAACCTCCTGTTCTTCGAAACATCCGCAAAGACATCCGAGAATGTACGGGAACTATTTACGGCCATCGCCAAGAAGCTACCTCTTGACCAAGCTGGGCCAAGAGGTCTTCGCACAGGTCTCCGACCTGGTGTTGATCTTCGGCCAGAGAATCCCAACACGCAAGGCGCAAGTGGTTGCCAGTGCTAATTTAGGCAGCTTCTTGTTTTCTTCGTTACACTAGTTCTTTCGAAGACATTAATGAGGGTGGCAAGGTTTATACGGAGTTCTGTGGTTATGGTTAAAGGAGTTACGGTGTCTCGTTCTAATGCTTGTGAAAGTCGTCAACAGCACAAGGAGCACTTGACCCAGATGCTTGTCGTGGATGGCCAAATATCGGAACATCATAGCTTCTAGAATAAATTCATTTTCATTTCATTTCGCCAACTATAATGCCACCGTGCAATCATCCGGTGCCGTAACGCATACTTTTTTGTACAGCTATACTTACAAGGAGGGAAATATTCAAGTGTACAACAGGACTAGCTTTTTGACCACCACAACTTCATCGCAGGTCCAAGTATATCGGAGCGTACCAGTAAACTCGTCATATCACTCCCACTCAAAGCAGCATTGTTATCAGCCTCCGATGCTTTCGTCGCGCGAGCCGCCTCTTTGGCAGCTTCTCGATCCTGCTTCCTTGCCCTTCTGAGTCCCCTCTCCTCCTCCTCAATCTGATCTCGAATCTCTAACTCCCGAATCCACGCATCCCGCTTCTCCTTGGCCCTCTTGTCGCTCAGCAACCCCTGAAACTGCTTTCTCTTCTCCCGATCCTCCTTCCAATATATTGCGCCCACACAGACACATAGTAATGTGAAACCTTGCGCATACAGACGGGCCCGAAAATATCGATTCGTCTGCTCCTTGTCCCCGGCGCGGATGGAGCGTGTGGCGCCATACAGGGCGTAACATGTGAGTGCAAGACCGACGGGAACAAGAGGTTCCTCCTTTAGACGGCGCACGAGTTTGCTCCAGCGGCCTTCGTCCCAAAAGTCACTTTGAAGTGTTAGTTTCGTTTAGTGTGCTGGGGTGTTGGGATGCCGTACAGGTCTTGGTCGAAGGACGAGGGCATAGGCACCTCGCCTGAGGCGGAGTCTGGCATTGGTGCTCGTGACATTGTAGAGCGCTGTGGTGAAGTTTGGGGCAAGCTTAAGATTTTTTCGCCGCTAGCGCTACGAGAGATTGCAAGATTGATGTGTGCTTTGACTGGAGTAATGTCGAGCTATTGACCTGGATTGACTACAGAACAAAGTGTACTTGAGGTGGCTTCAATGTAATCTTAGTGGAAGATGTTGAATGTTTATGGAACTTTCTGGTGAGACTGAAGATGCTCCAATGCACGATTATCTCATCGATGGCAGTCACTGGACTGGAGCGGACCCCTCGACCCGTTTGCATTCTCTGCAAACCTCCTTTACACCCCGCAGAAAACGAGGCAGTTTATCACAAGCTTTAACCATGACTTTTCGAAACATTGCTGAGGATCGAGGTCGCAACTCCTAGAGAATACAACAACTACACAATGGTTGGAGCACAACCATTAAATGGCACTTCGACACCGCCGGTACCCAAACTAGAAAGTCTCTCATTGAATGAATACTCTGCAAAAACTATACCCAGCGAAAACGCGTCAAAGTCCAAAGTCCATTCTGTAGTGCCAGACGAGTTTCTCTTACCAAATGGCTATCCGGATGTGTGAGAATTCTTACGAGATCAGTCGATCCATTGCTAAATTTTGGTCTAGTACTTGAGACTCATTCTGACGACTCGCGTCTACGAAGCCGCCATTGAAACACCCCTCACACATGCCACCAACCTCAGTAACCGCTTGGAATGCAATGTTTTGCTCAAGAGAGAAGATCTCCAGCCCGTCTTCAGCTTCAAGCTGCGTGGAGCTTACAACAAGATGGCACATCTGACTCGTGAGGAGCGTTGGAAGGGAGTTATTGCTTGTTCAGCTGGTATGCTACTGAATCTCATCACATAAATCTACGGCTGATCATGGTAGGAAACCATGCACAAGGTGTCGCGTACTCAGCCCGTAAGCTCAAGATTCCTGCTACTATTGTCATGCCAGAGGGAACTCCCGCTATCAAACATTTAAACGTCTCTCGAATGGGTGGTTCGGTGCTGTTATCCGGCGCCGACTTTGATTCTGCAAAGGAGGAATGCTACCGGCTTGAAAAGCTACACGGTCTCACAAACATTCCACCATTCGACGACCCTTATGTAATCGCTGGCCAGGGAACTATCGGGATGGAGTTGTTGCGACAGACGAACTTGGCAGAGCTTGAGGCAGTTTTCTGCTGCGTTGGAGGCGGTGGGCTTATCGCTGGTATTGGAGTGTACATCAAACGCATTGCGCCACAAGTCAAAATTATCGGTGTAGAGACTTATGACGCAAACGCTCTTGTCACCTCTCTGGATGCCGGTCAACGGGTGACCCTTAAGGATGTTGGTCTATTTGCGGACGGTGCTGCTGTTAAGACAGTAGGCGAGGAGACTTTCCGCTTGTGTTCGGAAGTCGTCGACGAGGTTATCCAAGTCACGACTGACGAGATTTGCGCCGCGATCAAGGATGTTTTCGAAGACACCCGTTCTATCCTCGAACCCGCCGGGGCACTCTCACTTGCCGGTCTCAAGAAATACGTGGGCAACAATCCATCTTCAAACACAGCTCGTGGACTGATTGCCATCGCTTCTGGCGCTAACATGAACTTCGATCGTTTGCGTTTTGTAGCTGAGCGCGCAGCCTTAGGTGAGCAGCGTGAGGCACTATTAGCAGTCACCATCCCCGAAATGCCCGGGGCATTCGCTACTCTTGTCAAGACTCTTCACCCGGCGAGCATCACAGAGTTCTGCTATCGCTATCAGACTCCGGAGAGTGCCCGAATCATCCTCGGAGTTAGTGCGACGCCTGCCACCTTACCACAACTACTGGATCGCTTACGCTCGCATGACCCGCCGATGCCGGTGACTGATCTCTCAGGCGACGAACTGGCCAAATCCCATGTTCGCTACCTTGTCGGAGGACGCTCCAAGGCGTCAGACAATGAGCATCTGTACAGCTTTGAGTTTCCCGAGCGTGCGGGCGCGTTGTACAGGTTCTTGACCACATTGACGCCAGGATTGAACATATCGTGCTTCCATTATCGCAACTATGGTGGTGATGTCGCGAAAGTACTGGCGGGCATTCAGGTCCCAAGGGGCCGTGAAGAGGAGCTCGAAACTTTCTTAAACGGATTGGGATGGAAGTGGAAGGATGAGACGAAGAACGAGGTCTATGGTATGTTCATGATGGAATGAAGAGCTGGATAAGACGGTGGAGTTCTTGGAACTCATGTTCTAAAATGAAGACGGCGTTTTATACCCAGATTGGAAAATCGTCGTCGCAGATAGACATATACTTAAGACGATTCTACAGCGTATTATTGAAGAAGTAAGTACACTGTATAGCAGTTGTACGAGCTATACAAGATTATTCACGACAGCTAGTTTAAACCTAATAAGTTTAAGAAGGGTAGGGCTGATGCTGATCCATGGGTTAATGACGTCGGACCGATTCAACAAGCTCCGTGTCAACAAAAAGATAGAGCATGATAACGGCCCCTCAATTATTCATCAGCTCAGCGCAGCTTTTTCTCTCTTTGCGCTTCCCAATCTGCCAACAACATCGTAGCTTGTACTCACGGGCTACCCACATCTTCTTTAATTAAAACTTCCTCCTACGTCTACGCTGCAGCTTGCAAAAGGTAAACATCACCTGTGCTCTGAATTATTATTTCATCTCACTAACATAATCTAGCAAACCCCTTGACCTTTCACCTTTTTCCCTTCGCAAAGTTTTAGCTATGGCCAATTCTCTCGATGGTCTGGGTAACCGCACCCGCATTGAATGGCTTTCCAAGCTCAATACCGAATACCTGCCGCCCAAGTCCTACCGCAGAACGAGCATCATTGGCACAATCGGTCCCAAGACCAACTCGCCAGAGGCAATGAACATGCTCAGGAAGGCTGGTCTCAACGTAGTCCGCATGAACTTCTCGCATGGCTCGTACGAGTACCACCAGTCTGTTGTCGACAATGCGCGTCAAGCGGAGAAGGAGTATGAAGGTCGTCCTTTGGCCATTGCTCTTGACACCAAGGGTCCGGAAATTAGGACTGGTCAGACAGTTGGAGACGCCGATATCCCCATTGCTGCTGGTACTGAGATAAACATCACCACCGACGACAAGTACATGGCTGCTTGTGACGACAAGAATATGTAAGACGTCCAAATCGACGTACAGATCTGAGCACGATTAACTTGCGGTTAGGTATGTTGATTACAAGAATATCA
>Ga0160429_1000685_pt1 | contig 24007 bp, 20 predicted proteins | sample SolpanmetagenomR_FD_108199 | JGI IMG/M metagenome (GOLD analysis project Ga0160429, IMG submission 108199) | Solar panel surface microbial communities from Lawrence Berkeley National Laboratory, California, USA - R | ecosystem: Engineered > Built environment > Solar panel > Unclassified ...
CGTTGGCCTGAAGTCCCAGTAGGTATAGCAATGCCTTCGCAATACCCACCAACCAGCTGTTTCGCTCACCCTATTCAAAAAAGCCAGGCTGCCCGGTGGGCAGCCTGGCTCGCAGTTTCAAAACCCGGTAGCTCCGGGGGCTAGATTTCGTCGAAAAACGACTTCTCCCCCACTGCCTCAGTTTTGGCAGGGCTAGCGGCCATGCCGGGGTGGGTCATGGGCTCGGGCTGCTGAATATCGGGGCGGTCGGGGCCAATGGGTTGAATTTCGGGACGCGTGGGCTCTACGTAGGGCGCGGGCGGCTGGGGCACCGTTTCGGGGCCGGGCTGCTCGATGTGCGGTGCGGGTGCAATGCCAGGGTTTTCGGCCGGGGCCTGGGGGCGCTCGATGTCGGGCGTGGGTGCTTGGCCGGGGTCGGGCTGCTGGCCGGGCTTTGGGTTATAGCCGTTGGGAGCTGCCGAGGGGCTAGCGGCCGAAGCCGGGCGGCCCGCTGCGGTGGGCACATAAGCAGCGGCGGGAGTCGGGGCCACGGCGGCAGCCGAGGAGCGCGAAGAAGCGGTGGAAACGTTCATGGCAGGAGCGGGGCTAGGTTCGGGAGCCGCCGATTCGGCGGGCCGCTTTACCTGTACGCTCGCCGCCCGCGAAAGGATGGCCGCCGGCGCATTTTTGGGGCGGGTGCGGGCGCGCTCCACCTTCTCCAGCGCGTCGGAGGCCAGGTGGTGCAGGTCGCGCACCAGGGTATCGAGCTGCTGCTCCAGGCGCTGGCAGTCCTGGCCGAGGCCGGTAACTTCCTTCTGCATGTCGGCCACCGTTTTTTCGGCCGTTTGGTAGGCTTCCTCCACGATGGCGCGGGCGCGCTGGCGGGCTTCGGAGAGGGTTTGCTCGGCCAGTAGCTGGGCCTCGCGGCGGCGCAGGTCGGCATCGCGCTGGGCTTGCTCGGTGATGGAGTTGCCGGTATCCTCGGCCGTTTTGAGGGTGCGGTAAAGCGACGATTCCACCTCCCGCATCTTTTGCACATCGTGCTGGGCGTGCTCTAGCTTGAGGCGCAGCTCGCGGTTTTCGTCGCCCAGCCGCTCCCACTGCTGCGACACCGTGTTGAGGAAAGCCTGCACCTCGTCTTTGTCCACGCCCCGAAAGGACTTTTCAAACGTTTTCTGCCGAATATCGAGGGCGGTAATTTTCATAAAATCAGTGAGCAGTAAATAATAAGCAATGAACAGTTGGCTAGCCGCTTAGCAAGGAGCCCCCAGGAGAAGAATGGTAATTTTCACGCCGCAAACAACCTGTTCACTGCTCATTGCCCATTGCCCCCTGAAATATCCCACACCGCCAGGCTGCGGTCATCGCTGCACGAAACTAACCGGTGCTGCGCGCCCGGCCAAACCAGCTTATTAACCGAGGTGCCGTGGCCGGCCGTGCGCGCCCTATCCAGCACCCGCAGCAGCGCGAGGCTGGCGGGGTCCCAGAGCTTGATGCTTTTATCGAGCGAGCAGCTCGCCAGGTAGCGCCCATCGCCGCTGAAGGCCAAGTGGTTGATGGCGTACATATGGGCCACCACGCTGGTTTGCAGCGCGTAGTCGGCGGGGGCGGCGTAGCGGCGCAGGTGGGCGTCGCGGCCCGCGGCCAGCAGGTACTGGCCATCGGGACTGTAGGCGAGGGCGAAAACCGAGTTCGTGGCTTCCGTCAGCACGATTTTGGGGGCTAGCGAGTCGAGGTCCAGCACGTAAGTTTTCCAATCGGAGCTGCCCACGGCCAGCTCGCCCCGCGCCTCGTGCAGGGCCAGGCAGCGTAAGCTCTTCTCGCTGATTCGCAATAGGCTTTCGAGCCGAAAATCGTCGCCGCGCAGCACCGCCAGGGTGCCATCGCCCAGGGCGCAGTACACGCGCTGGCGGCTGGCCGAATACACCATCTCAAAAATGGCGACCGGCGGCAGCGCCGTGGCGTAGGCCAGCTTTTTATTCTGCAAATCAATAGCTTGCACGCCCTGAAAATTGTGACCCAGCAGCAACAGGCCGCGGGCGGGCAGCTCCAGCAGCGCATACACCGAGTTTTCGACCCTAGCCAGCAGCTCGCCGTCAGCCGCGGGCTGAGCGCTGTTCCAGGCCACCACCATGCCATCGGCGCTGCCCGAAAATACCTGGTCGGCGCCCGGCCGCCCGGCCAGCGCGTACACCGCATCGCGGTGCCCGGCTAGGGTGCCGATGCGGGTGGCGGTGGGGCGAGGCGGGGGCGTGGTAGCGAGCATAAGGGTCGCAAAGGTCGGCAGAATGCGGCGTACGCGCGGAGATGCGCGGCCGGCGCGCGGACTTATTGGCCCGAGCACGGGCCGCGGGGCTGGCGGACCGCAAGTCCGCGCGCCGGCCCGACCTTCGCCCTTAATGCCGCTTCATTCCATTACGCCCTTGCCTGGCGGCCCGCTGCTGGGCTGCTGGCACCTCACCGAAACGCCCGCCGACCTCTGGCCCCAGCTAGCCCAGGCGGCCGACTATGCCCCCCTCCTACCCGCCCGCGCCGATGGCCCGCGCCAGGCCCAGTGGCTGGCCGGCCGGGTGCTGGTGCAGCACCTGCTGGCGGCGGCCGGCGCGCCGCTGGCCCCGCTGCGCAACGACGAAACCGGCCGGCCTTTCTTGACTGGCCCCGCGGCGTGGGCAGTGTCGCTGTCGCACTCGGGCGAGTGGGTGGTGGCGCTGCTAGCCCCCTTCGGCACGGCCGTGGGCATCGACATTGAGCTGGTGCGCGACAAGGCGCAGCGCATCGCCCGCAAATTTCTCAACGATGCCGAAGCCGCTGGTATAGCCACCATTACCCTAGCCGGGGGGCCCAGCCCCCCGGCCCTCCAGGAACTCTACAGCCTGCTCTGGAGCGCTAAGGAGACCTTATACAAGCTAGCGGGCCAGCGCGGCATTATTTTCCGCGATAGCTTGCTGCTCGACCTGCCGGCGGGGCGGTGGCCGGCGGCCGGCACGCTGCCCGCCCGCCTGGCGTTAAATGGTATAATTTCTCGGCACCAGATTTGTTATCTTCGGCCAGCGGCGGGCTACGTGCTCACGTACTGCTGCCAGCTCTAGCTGTTTTCTCGTACGTTCACTCACGCGGCTCGGCTGCTTGTTTTTTTTGGCCTTTTCTACCCTTCCCATGTCTTTTCGCAAACTCCCGGTTTTGCTGGCGGCGGCCCTGCTGCTGGTTACCGTTTCGGTGGGCATTGCCCGCGCCCAGGGCACGGTAACTGATTTTACGGTGCAAAAAACCGGCGGCGGCAGCACCTCGCTCAGCGCCTACAGCGGCCAGAAGGCGGTGGTGGTGGTTTTTATGAGCCCCGCCTGCGCCTATACCCGCCTCTACCAGGAGCGCCTGGCGGCCCTCAACAGCGCTTACAGCGGCCGGGGCGTGCAGTTTATGTTTGTCAACGTGCCCATCAACCTCGACGCGGCCGATAGCGGCGGGGGCGGCTCGCTCGCTACCTTCTCCGATGAGGGCGCCGCCAGCGCCGCCCTCGGCGTGAGCAAAACCACCGAGGCAGTGGTTTTGCAGCCTTCCGGCGCGGGCTTCACGGTACGCTACCGGGGGGCTATCGATGATAACCCGCAGGTGGCCAGCGGGGTGCAGCAGCGCTATTTGCAGCAGGTGCTCGACAACGTGCTGGCGGGCCGCCCCGCCGGTGTGGCCGACAAGCGCGCCGCTGGCTGCCTTATCAAGCGCTAGTCTGCCCGCTATTTTTGCATAATGACTTAAAACCAAAAAAGGGTGCTGTATCATACAGCACCCTTTTTAGTTTTTTAGACAGTTCGAGCTTACTCTTCGTCTTCGCTCGGCTCTTCTTTTTCCAGCAAGATGGCTAGCAGCTGCGCAACTTCTTCGGCCTTAGCAGGTTCCTGCAGTTTTTCAAAGCCGACTTGCAGGTTGCGCATGGCGCGGCGCACAATGTCGAGGTGGGTGCAGGGCGCGTAGAAGCTATCCTGCGAGGTAATGCCGAGCTGGCCCACATAGTGCTCAATATCAGCCTTCGACAATACCACGCCCCGGTTGTAGCAATTGATGTAGAAAGGCGTTACGGGCTTGTCGTCGGCATCGGTATAGAGCTGATACGTGAGCACAAACAGGTTGGGCAGGTTCACGCCAAAGATGGGCAAATCCAGGCGTTGGGCCACCAGCAGGTAGATAACGCAGAGCGACAGCGGGTTGCCGCGCTTGGTTTCGAGCACCCGGTGCAGCATGGAGTTGGCCGGCGAGTGGAAGTGCTGGGTATTGGCCGCAAACTTGTGGTTGCGAAAAATGACGTGGTTGAGCACCTGCACCTGGTCGGCGGGGTGCATTTCAGGGCGCAGCAGGGTCCAGGCCTCAAAGCGCAGCTGCTCAATGGCCCGGTTCAGGGCCTGCAAATCAGCGTCGGGGTATTGGTACGAGTTGAGCAGCCACATCCCCTCCAGTAAGTCCTGGCCGCCCGACTCGCGCCACACGCGCAGGCGCTGCTGCAAGCCCTCGAACTGCAGATTGTGAATGAGGTCTTCGAGCCGGCGCTGCTGCTGCGGGTCAAGCGTTTCCTCCCACGACTCTTCCAGGAAAGGGATGATGGCTTCGCCCAGATTCTGAATTTCGCCCTGAATCTGGGGGGCAATTTCCGGGTCGTCGAGCAGCGAGATGAGGGCTTTTATTTCGGTAGTAGTCATGCGGGCAGTGTGGCCCCGCGATGGGGGCTAGAGTCGAAATTTAACACATGCCAGCGGTTTTTTTGTTCAGCCGCCGGCCGCGGTCTGGCAGAATTAGAAGTCGAAAAGGGAGAATTAAAAATACCGGATTGGTTGTTTTTAATTCTCCCTTTTCGACTTCCTGCTTCTACTAGGCCTAGCGCAGAAGGTTGGTTTTGGCTAAGTCGAGCAGCTCGCTGCCCCGGCCGTTCATGAGCGCTTTGAGGGCGTAGAGGCTGAAGCCCTTGGCCTGGGCGACCTCGATATGAGGCGGCATGATGAGCTCTTCGCGGTTGACGATGGCGTTGATAACCACCGGTCCATCGTGGGCCAGGGCCTCGCGCAGCACGCTTTCGAGCTGGCCAGGGTCGCTCACGCGCAGGCCCTTCAGGCCCGCCGCCTGGGCTAGTTGGGCGAAGTCGGGGTTATCGAGGGTGGTGCCGTACTCAAGGGTACCGGCGGCTTTCATTTCGAGCTCGACGAAGCCATACGAACTGTTATTGAACACAACCACCTTAACGGGCACCTTGAGCTGGTATAAGTCGAGCAACTCGCTCAGCAGCATGGCGAAGCCGCCATCGCCGCACATGGCCACCACCTGCCGGCCCGGCTGGGACAGCGCCGCGCCGATGGCCTGTGAAAGGGCATTGGCCATGGTGCCGTGCACAAACGACCCTAGCAAACGCCGACGGCCATTCATGCGCAGGTAGCGCGCCGCCCAAATGGTCGGCGTGCCCACATCGCAGGTAAAAATGGCGTCGTCGTCGGCTAGCTCGTTGAGCAAGCGGGCCACCTGTTGGGGGTGGAGGCTAGCGGCGCCAGCCTCGCCGGTCGCTAGCTCGGCTAGGTGCTGGTCGTCTTCCTGGTGGCGTTGCTGGGCCGCTTTGAGGAAGGCATCGTCGGTGCGGGGCTTGAGCAAGGGCAGCAACAGCTGCACCGTTTCGGCCACGGTGCCGTGCAGGCCGACCTCCACGCGGGTGCGGCGGCCCAGGTGCAGTGGCCGGGTATCGACCTGCACCACGCGGGCATCATCAGGGAAAAACTGACGGTACGGAAAGTCCGTACCGAGCATTAAAATGGCATCGGCATCCATGAGGGCGTGGTAGCCGGCGGGCATGCCCAGCAAGCCGCTCAGGCCCACATCGTAGGGGTTGTTGGGCTCTACGCACTCCTTGCCGCGCAGGGCGTGCACCACCGGCGCTTGCAGCGCACCGGCTACTTGCAGCAGCTCGGCGTGGGCACCGCTGCACCCTACGCCGGCCAGAATCGTTACTTTCTGGCAGCTGTTCAGCAGCTCGGCGGCTTTGGCTAGCTGGGCAGTGGCGGGCAGCAGGGCGCTTTGGTGGCCCAGGCTAGGCAGGCGCGGTGTGGGCGCGTCGGCTTCGAGGTGCGAGATATCGCCGGGAACGACCACCACCCCTACCCCGTGCATACCGATAGCCGCCTGAATGGCGGCCTCTACCACGCGCACGGCCTGGTCGGGGCCGGCAATCACTTCGCAGTAGTGGCTGCACTCGCGGAAGATGCGCTCGGGATGCGTTTCCTGAAAGTAGCCGCTGCCGATTTCGGCGCTCGGAATCTGGGCGGCGATGGCCAGCACCGGCACCCGCGAGCGGTGGCAGTCAAACAAACCGTTGAGCAAGTGGGTGTTGCCCGGCCCGCACGAACCCGCGCACACGGCTAAATCGCCGGTGAGGTAGGCCTCGGCGCCGGCCGCAAACGCGCCGGCTTCTTCGTGCCGCACCTGCACAAACTCGATGCCCTCGCGGGCGCGGATGGCGTCGGTAATGCCGTTGAGCGAGTCGCCCACCAGGCCAAATACCCGCTTCACGCCGGCGGCTTGCAGGGTGTCAACAATAATTTCGGAAACGGATTTTTTGGCCATGCGATAGACGCGGGCTAGCCCAGCGATAGAATAGTAAGTCTATTCGCTTACGGCGACCCGCGCCTTCACGTTCCGTACAGCTAGCGCAGCACGCTGCCCAGCGCGGCGCCCGTGAGGGTCACTTTGGCGCTGTCGCTGAACTGGCGGTGCAGTTGCGAAATCGACACGTTTTCGAGCGCCAGCTCGCTTTGGTGGCCCAGCGTGAGGCTAGCGGCGGCCAAGCGATTATCGGCCGTCAGCCGGAGCAGGCCGTGGCTGCCGGGGCTAGCGCCGGCCGTGGCGCGCAGCAGGCCCAGCGTATTGCCGGTCAGTTCGATGCAGCTGCCGTGGTTCTGGCGTAGCGTCAGGCTATCCTGGCGAAAGCCCTGCACCAGCACCTTCTCGTAATCCCTGAAATCGTTCGTAGTCAGTTTTTTATTTTCCGACTCATACACGGCATCGGTACTGAGCGCGGCCAGGCGCGGGCAGCTGATGAGCACGGTTTCGGCGGGGCCAAAGTAGCGCCGCCACTTCGGAAAGGTCGCCGTAATAAACAGCCGGTTGCCCTGCTGGCGCAGGTGCACGTGCTCGGTGGCGCCGGGGTTCAGGCGCACGCTAAAGGGACCAGGCACAATCTTGACGCTCACCACGTTGGAGGCTGGCACTACTACCTCCGTAAAATCGCGGAAGCGCTGGGTTAGGTAGCCGCGCAACGGGTTTTTGTAATCGCCCCGGCGGTATTCGGCGCGTAGGGCCAGGTTATAGGCCGTGAGCGAGGCTAGCAGCACCAGCCCAGCGGCCAGCAGGTATTTCGTGCTATTTTTCATGGGAAGAGGCTAGCGGAAGGGCGGCGGCTTTAAACTGTTCGTAGCGCTGGGTCAGCTCCTCAAAGCCAATACCGAGCAAGGAAATCGTATTGAAAAAAGCGGGTAGCTCCTGCTGCAAAAACCGCTCGCGGCGGTAGGCCAGCACGGTTTGCACGGCATCGGGCGCCACAAAAAAGCCGAGGCCGCGCTTATTGTATATCGTGCCCTGGTTTTGTAGAAAATCGTAGGTGCGCATCACCGTATTGGGGTTGACTTGCAGCGCGGCGGCTAGGTCGCGCACCGACGGGATTTTGCCGTCGGGCGGCCACTGCTGGCGCAGAATATTATCGCCCACGTACCCGGCAATTTGCAGGTAAATGGCTTCATTATCATTGAATTCCATGAGACGAGAACGTTAAACCTGCTTTTCGGTGAGGCGGTTGTAAGCCGCCAGCCACAGCAGCCCCGCCAGGGCCAGGGGCAGCCCCAGCAGGGCCAGGTGCCAGTGTCCTTCGGGCAGGGCAAGTAGCGCTCGCTGGCGCCCGGCGCCCACCCACACATCGCCAAACGGGGCAATGGGCGAGCTATCCGGCAGCAGTACTTTCAGCAGCTGTCGATTGGCGAGCAGCAGCCCCAGCAAAAGTCCGAATACGAGAAACGCCGTTTTGATAACGTGCAGGCGCCGAAAATAAATGGCCCCGCACAGCGCCACCCCGTGCAGCAGCGCATAGCTCAGCAGCGGCGTGAGCCACTCGCGGGCCCCGCGCGAAAAGTCATATACTTCATAAGGTCGCCCTTGGCTACTCAGTTGCAGGAGCAGCAGGTTAACCGCCATAAATACTGCTGTGTACACCACCAAAAACACCGGCAGCGACCAGAGCCAAGCTACCAGGTATTTTTCGAGGTGTGAGGCAGGTAGCAGCAGCGCCGGCGCGGCCCCGCGCGGGGTGCCCAGCGCCGCAAAAACTGCCGACGTGAACAACGCCCCGGCCGCTAGCAGCCCAAACAAGAACAGAATTATTTGCATTTCTCGCTCCAGGGGCCGGCGCGTGAGGTAGGTGAGCGCGCCCAGCACCACCAGCACGCCGCCCGCCAGCACTGCCGTGCTCATCAGGTAGGCCGGCAGGTGCTCGGCGGTGTGCTTGCGCAGCAGGCGCCCGAAGCGCGTAAGATTAAAGAACTGGTTCATGCTGCAACTGAGTGAGATAAGTGGCCACCGCCGACTCGCGGCCGGTGAGCGCGTTGAAAAGCACCTCCAAATCGACCTTGCCATAGGCCTCGCCCGCGTTGGGCCGGATGGCCGACTGCCCCCGCACCGCGGGCTCGGCGTACAAGATATCGGGGCTAGCCACGCCGACGGGCACCGTGCCAAACCACAGCCGCTCGGCCAGGGCATCAATGGTGGCATTGAGCACGATACGTCGCTCGTGTAGCACCAGCACGGTGTCGATGAGGCTGTCGAGGTCGCGCACCTGGTGGGTCGAGATGATGACGCAGCGCTCCTCGCCAAGTGCGCCCGCCACGAGCTTGCGAAACTGCGCCTTGCTTGGAATGTCGAGGCCGTTGGTAGGCTCGTCGAGCACCAGCAGGCCGGTGTTGGTGGCCAGGGCAAAGGCTATCATCGCCTTTTTCTGCTGGCCGTAACTCAGGGCCGTGAGTTTGGAATGGCTCGGTACGTCGAGCTCGCGCAGGTGCTCGTGAAACGCCGCTTCGCTGAAGCGCGGGTAGAAGCCACCCGTGCTGGCCGCCAGCTGCGCGGCCGATACGGGCGGCACCTGCACATCTTCGGGCAGGAAAAATAGGTCTTCCAGCGTCACGGGCAGGCGCCGGCCAGCGGCGCGCCCGTCTACCTCGCAGGTGCCGCTGAGCGGGAAGGCCAGCCCCACAATGTTCTTGAGCAGCGTCGATTTGCCGGCGCCGTTCTTGCCCAGCAGGCCGTAGATGCGGCCTCGCGCCAGCTCTAGGTTCAGGTTTTCCAATTGGAGTACCCGGCGCGAGTACCCAAAATGCAGGTTACGGATGCGGACCATGTGCAGCGGCGTTATGGTGTCTTACTAAACTAGTACACTGCAAATGTATACGGACTAGTAGCTTGTTTGTACTCCGCGCTCGAAAAAATTATTTGGCAGCCTTTAGCTAGCTTTTGCAAGCTTCGGCGCCCTGGCAACAAGCTGGCTGCCTGCGGGGAAAAGCAGCTGCCTACTCGTTTCATAAATACTTCATACACAAACGAAACGCCCGCGCTCGCAAATTTTCCGTAGTGGAGCTAGCCGCCTACGGCACTGCCGGGCACGCCTCCACCCTAGCTTATTTTTCTTCGCTTATGCCTGCCTCGCAATTCCTGTTCGCCACCGGCATCGAAAACAGCAACCCGACCATCCAAAACGGCAAGGTGCGCCAGGACGAGATGGAAAAATGCGGTCACTACAAGTTCTGGCAGAAGGATTTTGAGCTGGTGCAGGACCTGGGCATTGAGTACCTGCGCTACGGGCCGCCCATCCACACCACTTGGCTGGGGCCGGGCAAGTACAACTGGGACTTTACCGATGCCACATTCGGCGACTTGCTGAAACGCAACATCATGCCCATCGTGGACTTGTGCCACTTTGGGGTGCCCGACTGGCTGGGTAATTTTCAGAACCCCGATTTTCCGGCGCTGTTTGCGCAGTACGCCGGCGATTTTGCCCGGCGCTTCCCGTGGGTGCAGCTCTACACGCCGGTAAATGAAATGTACATCTGCGCCGAATTTTCGGCCCTGTATGGGTGGTGGAACGAGCAGTTGCAGAGCGACCAGGCCTTCGTTACGGCCCTCAAGTACATTGTGAAGGCCAACGTGCTGGCCATGCACGCTATTCTGGCGGTGCGGCCCGACGCGCTCTTCATCCAGAGCGAGAGCAGTGAATATTTCCACGCCGAAAACCCGGCGGCCATCAAGCCCGCCGAGCTGCTGAATGCCAAGCGCTTCCTGTCGTTGGACCTGAACTACGGCCGGCGCGTGGACTCGGATATGTATGAGTACCTGCTGGACAACGGCATGACGCGCGCCGAGTACCACTTTTTTCTGGATAATAACCTGCGCCACCAGTGCATCATGGGCAATGATTATTACTGGACCAACGAGCACCGCGTGCGGCCCGATGGCAGCACCACGGCCTCGGGCGAAGTATTTGGCTACCACGTCATTACTACCCAATACCACGACCGCTACCAGCTGCCCGTGATGCACACCGAAACCAATCGCTGGCAGGGCCCCAACGGCGACGAGGCCGTGAACTGGCTCTGGAAAGAGTGGGCCAACGTGCTGCGCGTGCGCAACGACGGCGTACCCATCGTGGGGTTCACCTGGTACTCGCTCACCGACCAGGTAGACTGGGACACGGCCCTGCGCGAAAGCAACGGCAACCTCAACCCGCTAGGCCTCTACGACTTAAACCGCAACATCCGGCCCGTGGGCGAGGCGTACAAAAAGCTCATCAGCCAGTGGCGCGATGTGCTGCCCACCCAAACGGCCTGCCTGCAAATGCCACTCGTGCTGCCCCAGGAAAGCAACGACGCCTGGGCCCGCCAGCAGCAGGCCAAAGCCCAGGCTGCTCAAAGCCAGCCAGCTACGGCCACGGCCAACGCGCCGCGCCAGGATAATCACTAGCCAGCAGTAGCACGGACTTTCAGTCCGCCAGCCGGTGCAGCGGGGCGTTTCGGTCAACCTTTTTCACTCGCGGACTGAAAGTCCGTGCTACACTTTTTTATATGCGTTTTCAGGATAAAGTCGTCATTATTACCGGCGGGGCCAGCGGCATTGGCCTAGCTATTGCCCAGCGGCTGGCTTCGGAAGGGGCACGCCTCGTGCTGGCCGACATCAACCAGGCCAACCTCGACGCGGCCGTGCCTGAGGTGCAGCAGGCCGGCGCGCCCGACGTGCTGGCCAGCCTCTGCAACGTGTCGGACGAAAGCCAGGTAATCGGTACCGTGGCCGCGACCCTGGCCAAGTTCAATCGCCTTGATGTGGTGGTGAACAACGCCGGCCTCATGCAGTTTAAGCCTCTTGAAGAGCTGACCGGCGAGGACTGGCTGCGGGTGCTGAGCGTGGATTTGCTAGGGGCCTTTTACTTCACCAAGCAGGCCTTTTTGCACATGAAGCCGGGCGGCGCCATCGTCAACGTGGCCAGCATCCACGCTGTTGCTACTGAGGCGCTGGTGGCGCCCTACGCGGCTGCCAAGGCGGCGGTGCTCTCGCTCACGCGCTCCTCGGTTATTGAGGGCAAGCCCAAGGGCATTCGCACCAACGTGGTGCTGCCCGGTGCCATCGACACGCCCATGCTCTGGAACAACCCCAACGTAAAATCGGGGGTCGAAAAAATCAATCCCAGCGACGTGGGTAAGCCCGAAGATGTGGCCGCCATAGTCGCCTACCTGGCCTCCGACGATGCCGCCTTTGTGCAGGGCGCCGAGGTACGCGTGGATGGCGGGCGCCTCGACTACCTGTAGCAGCGCGCCGGGGGCTAGTCGGGCTGCGAGGGCAGCGACTCGGGCACGGGCGCGTCGCGGCGCAGCAGCTTGTAGGTCAGGTTGATAACTACGTTGTTTTTGGCGGCCGTATTTTGCAGCACAAACTGGCCCTGCGTGGCGGTGTAGTTATAGTTGGCCTGGTTAACGTAGCCAGCCTGCACAATAAAGTGCTTATCGAGTTGGTAGCCAACGCCGCCGTACACCCGGTTGCGCTCAAAAACCGGTCCTCTGGGGTTGAGAAAAATCTCGTCGTAGGCCACCAGAAACACGGTACCCGGCTCTACTTTTCTGTGGTTAAGCGGTAAAAAGCCATTGAGGCGATACCGCAGCCGCTGGCGAAACTCGGTGCGGTCGTCGCGAAACGTGAACCAGCGCTGCTCGATGCGGTAGCGATGCTCCAGCTTGAGACGGTGCGAATACTGGGTAAGAATGAGTTGCTCCCAAAGGCGCTTTTCGGCGTTGAGCGGGCCGGCGCCCAGGTCTAGGTAGTCGGAGGTAACGTAGCGCCCGCCCGCAATCACGGCCGTAAAATTGGGGTCAATATCGAAGCTGGCCCCGGCCTTCAGCTCGTGGTAGAAATAATCACGAAACACCGCGTTGGTGCGCACCTGCACCTCAGCAAACCCGCCCCAGCGGTGCGTGGGGCTACCCGGCAGCTGCACCGTGCCCACCAGCCAGCTTCCCCAGGGCTGCTCGGGGTTAAGCGGCCCCTGGGTTTGGGCCTGGGCCGCGCTGGCCACCAAGGCCAGCAGCCCCGCGCTAATAGAGGTCCGCATCTGCTAGTAATGGCAACCTGTTTGGTCACGGTTGCCTCACAAAGGTAAAGCGACTCCGGCTAGCCCCGAAGTTGGCAAAACTTAACTTATCCACCGCCCACCCAACTCAGCGGCTGGCGCGGCTACTACCCAAAAGCGCCCGCCCAAAGCAGTATCGGGCGGGCGCGCAATGCGGAAGGAAGAACAGTTTTATTGGTTGATAACCATCACTTTTTTAAGCGTTTGGGAGTAGGCTAGGCGGGTTTCGCCGCCCGCGCCCGGGTAGTCGAACCCAACGGCGCGGGGGTCGTTGCGGAGGCTCGCCCAGGCCTGGGCATCGAACTCGGCAGGCTGGGTGGCCGTGGCCGACACGGCGGGCTGCACGAAATGGCTGTCGTTGAAGAAGTTATTCATACCCCGTAGAATACTGATTTCTTTGTCGCGCACCGTGGCCGACTGGTTGTTGCGCAGCGTGCGGTCGTCGAGCAGGGCGGTGGCGGGCAGCACATCGCGGCGCAGCGTGTCGCCCCGGCTGTTTATCACGAACAAGTGCACGCGGCTGCTTAGAATACGCGGGCCGCGCATTTGCAGCACAAAATTATCGGGCGCTTGCGGGTTGGAAAAGATATGGCTGGTACGCACTGTATTTAGCACTGTGGCGCCCCCCACGCGCTCGCCCCGGCCGTTGGGCGGCCGAAATTCGGCCCGTGGGTCTTTGCCCGAGGCGGAGGTGGCAGTTTCGCGCTCCGTATTCACGCAGGAGCTAGCAGTGAGAATGATGGCGGCAACAAAGCCGAGCTTGCAGATAGAGGTAGTCATAAAGAAAAGCGTGGGTAAACAAGCAAAAACCGGCGGCGGCAAGGCTGGCGCCCCGCCGCCGCCGGTTTGTACGCAGGCGCGGCGGCCGAAGGTTCAGAACCAGCCCAGCTCGATGCCCAGCTGCCAGCGCGGCGGCTCGGGCAGGCCCGCCCCGCGCAGCGCCTCACTGAGGCGGTAGCGCCCCACCAGGGCCACGGAGTTGCTGCCCACGCGGGCCCCTACCCCACCCAGCCAGCGCGCCAGGTAGTCGGGTTGGTGCGCCACCTCTTCGAGCCGCCCGCCGCTAGGGCCCGGCCGGTTGGTAGCGTAGGTGGTAGCAAAGGCCCAGCCGCCGTAGGCCAGCAGGTCGAGGTAGCGGCCCACGGTGTTGCCCCGGCGCCGCGTAGGGCTCAGGCGCAGGCTGGCCTCGCCCTGCACCTGGTGGTAGCTGAGGTACTGGCTGTCGAAGCCCGGGCCAAAGGGGTCGGAGCGGCTAGCCCCGGGGTCGAGGCCGTAGCGCAGGTAAGCGTAGCGCAAGTCAGTATTGAGGGCAAAAAAAGACCCTAGCCGCCGCTTGAGGCGGCCCCCCAGCTGCACTTCGGAAGCCGAAAAACCGTACTTCACGCCGAGCGCGCTAGGGCCAGCGGCCAGCGCGTAGCCGGCGTAGAGGTGGCCAAAGTAGCGTCGGTTGGGCCCCGTGCGGCTCGGAATGGTGTCCTCGGCCACGTCGGTTTGCAGCAGCACTTGCTGGGCGCGGGCGGCGGAAGCGCTCAGTAAGAGGGCCAGCACTAGCAGAGCCGCGGGCCGGCGCTTCGGCACCAGGCAGGAAACGGGGTATTTAAGCACCCGAAGAGCCGCGCCAGACGAGGCCAGTGCGTCGGCAACTACGGGCAAATTGGGTGGTAGCGCCTCCCCTTCACATCGCAACTCTTCTTGAAAGCTATTCCGCATATTGCCCGGTATATCCTTGGTAGTAAACCCGTAATACATTACCATCCTTGGCTAGCCGGCGTGGCACCTGCACCACCAGGCGCTGCGTGGCGGCGCGCACCTCGTAGCGGCGCAGCACGCCGCGAGCGTTGGCCAGGTGCCAGTACAGGCGCGCTGGGTAGGCCGGGTACGGCGGCAGGGCGGGCGCGGCCTCGGCGGACGCGGGCTGTTCCTTGCCCACCGGGGCCACGCTGGGCGCGGTGGGCGTGGGCGTGCCGGGCGGGCGGGCGGGCGTGGGTGGCGTCAGCCAATCGGTGGTGCCGGCACCCAGCTCGTCGGCTTCGGCCACCAGGGGCAGGGGGCGGGGGGCGGGCACGGTAGCGGCGGGCCGTAGCACCACGGCCACCAGCGAGTCGTGCACCACAAAGTCGAACGTAGGCGCCACGGCCGGCAGCGGCCCTAGCCGCCGGGCCAGCAGGCGCCGGGCCTCGGGCCGCCCGTAGCCGTGGGCGTAATCATAATACGGATACAGCTCGCCGGCTTCCCGCACCTGCCGAAACAGCTCCAGGGCGGTCAGCTTGCCCCCGCTGGCCTGCTGGGCGCAGGCCGCCAGCCCCGCCACTAGCGGCGCCGAAAACGACGTACCCTCGACCCGCTCGAAGCCCCCCGAAGAGGTGGTAGTAAGCACGATACCAAAGGCCGACACGTCGGGCTTGAGGCGGCGGTCGGCGCTGGGGCCCACCGAGCTGAAAGCCAGGTGCAGGCCGGTGGCCGGGTCCAGGCCGCCCACGGCCAGCACCGAATCGGCATCGGCGGGCGTGCCAATGCGGTGCCAGTCGTCGTCGCCGTCGTTGCCGGCGGCGCTCACCACCAGCATTCCTTTGCGAGCCGCCAACGTAGCCGCCCGCCCAATGAGCGAGTGCCGGCCATCCATCTCCTCCGGAAAATAGCGCTGCTCGGTATAAGCCAGCGATGAACTGATGATATCGGCCCCTTGCTGGTCGGCCCACTCGGCGGCGCGCAGCCAGGCCTCTTCCTCGCCGTAGCGCTCGCTGGCTAGCCCCTCGGTGCGGGCCAGCAGGTAGGTAGCGGCCGGGGCCAGCCCCAGCGCGGGGCCCAGGTGCAGGGTATCGGGGCCGGGCAGGCGGCCGGCCAGGCAGCCCAGCACCTCGGTGCCGTGCGCGCCGCCCCGAAACACGTTGGGCCGGTTTTTCAGAAAATCATAGGTAGCCGCAATGCGCCGCTCGCGCCGCAGCGCCCGAAAAGCCGGGTGCCAGTCGGCCCCCCGGAAGCCCACGTCGAACACCGCGATGCGCACCCCCTGCCCCAGCAGGCCCGCGCTGCTAAGGTCGGCGCGGCCCAGCGCGGCCGTTTGCTGGCGGGCTAGCAGGTAGTCGGCCGCCGATATGGGGACGCGGGCCGCCTCGCTTGGGCGCGCCGCACCGGGGGCCGGGGCCCGCCGCGGCCGGCTGGCGGGCAGCAAGCGGCCGCGGCTAGCCTGGGGCCAGGCCACCACGGCCGCCACGCCGGGCAGCTGGCGCAGGGTGGCGGCCTGGGCCGGCGTGGCGCGGCAGGCCACGGCATTAAACCAGCGGCTGACCAGCGTGAGGGTATCCACCCGGGCCTGCACGGCAGCCACGTAGTCGGGCCGCACGGGGCGGTCGGTGAGGTCAGCCACCGGCAGGCCCTGGCGCTGGCGGCGGGCTAGCGCGGCCGGGCTGAAGTAGCGGCCAGGGTCGAACTGCACCCCGGCCTTGTCGCGGAAGGCAACCCAGTAGCGGGTTGGCTGCTGGGCCCGGCCAGGGCTGGGCCCCACCAGGAACCCCCCAAATAGTAGCAGGATAAAGATGCGCATAAAAGAAAAGGCACTGCGCAAAAGTACCCCGGCGCGGCGCTCTGGCCGGGGCGCCGGGGCAACCTGGGCTTTGGCCGGGCCGTTTAGCCCGGGTGTCCTGGCCCGCGCCGGGTCGTTTTCACTGCTTTACGTAGGTTATCGTATGCTTTCTTCTGCCAAAAATTTTGCCCCACCTACCCTGCTGCTAGCCGTGGCGCTGCTAGTGCTGCCCGGCTGCAACAAGAAGGAAATCGCCGCACTGCAACAGCAGAATGCCGACCTCACCAAGTCGCGCGACCAGCTGCAAGCTGAAAAAACGGCCCTGCAACAGGCTAAAAGTCAGAATGAAGCCGCCCTCAGCGCCGACTTGCTGGCCCGCAACAACCGCGTCAACCAACTCAACCAAACACTCGGCACTACCGAACAGGACCTGGCCGGCAAAAACGCCCGCGTGGCCGAACTTCAGCGCGTGCTCGACGAAAAAGACGCCGCTACCAACGCTCTGCGTAAAAAAGTGGCCGACGCCCTGCTGGGCTTCAACTCGCAGGACTTGCAGGTGAACGTCAAGAACGGCAAGGTTTACGTGTCGCTTTCCGAGCAGCTACTCTTCAAATCGGGCTCTACCAAAGTGGACCCCGCCGGCCAGGATGCGCTTATCAAGCTAGCCAATGCGCTGACTGGCAACAAGGACGTGAATATCCTGGTGGAAGGCCACACCGACAATGTGCCCATCAAAGGTGTAGTAAACGGCGCCAAGGATAACTGGGACCTGAGCGTGTTGCGCGCCACTGAAATCACGCGCCTGCTCACCGCCGCGGGCATCGACCCGACCCAGATTACGCCCTCGGGCCGCGGCCAGTACCTGCCCGTAGCCGCCAACGATACGCCGCAGAACAAGGCCATCAACCGCCGCACCGATATTATTCTGACGCCCAAGCTGGACGAGCTGTTCTCGATTCTGAATCCGAACTAGCTACGGTACTGCGGACCCGGCGAGCCCGCAGTACCATAGCTAACGCCCCACTGAGTACGTCTTCCGGGCCGGCCCTACGCCGGTGATTTTCACCGATTGCCAGCCGCTGGGCAGCGTGGTTTTGCGCTGCGTGATGCCTAGCGGCGTAATATCGAGCCCACCGAAGCCCATGAGTACGGCTTGCAGCACGCCGCCCGCGCCGGTGGCAAAGTAGGGATTGGTACCACCCTTGGTTTCGGCAATAACGCGGAAGGGCGGCAGCAGATTGGGCGTGTAGGCATCCTGGAAGAAATGCTGGGCCTTGGCGCCGTCGCCGAGCCGGGCGTAGAGCAGGGCAAAGATGGCCTGCGTCATGGCCGGCGTGCCTTCGTTGGGCACGCGGGTTTCGTAGTAGGCCAGGTCTTTTTTAATCTGACTAGGGTCGGTAATGGTACCGAGCGGGAAGGCCAGCAGGTTCACGTCGCCCTGCTTGATGCCCTCGCCGTGGTAGGTGGCGTGCTCTTTGGTCACACCGTCGGGCATTTTGAGGATGGGAATATTTCGGGCCACCAGGGCCCAATCGGCATTGGCGGGGCGGCCGAGCAGCTTGGCGGCGGCGGCGGCGGCGCGCAGGTTGGCCTGGGCCGCAGCGTTGGTAAAGGCATCGTTGTCCACGTTTTCGGCCCACTCATCCGAGGCCACCACGTTTTTGATGTCGTAGCGGCCGAGGCCATTGCGCTCGACACGGCTAGCCCAGAAATCAGCGGTGGCCTGCAAAATGGGCCAGCCTTTCTCGCGCAGCCAGTCCTTGTCCTGGGTCACGCAGTAATACTGCCAGGCCGCTAGCCCCACGCAAGCCGTAATGTGGTGTTCAAACGGTCCGCTCAGTGCCCACACGGGCGTTTCCTCCACGCCGGTGTCGGCGCTTTCCCACGGAAACATGGCACCCTTATAGCCATGCTCGAAGGCATTGCGCCGGGCCAGGTCGAGGCGGTTGAAGCGGTACTCGACCAGCGATTTGGCAATATCGGGATGCAGCACCAGCAGGGCCGGGTACATCCACAAGTCGCTGTCCCAGAACACGTGGCCATTATACCCTAGCCCCGATAAGCCCATCGGCGAGGGCGAATAGTCGGTGCCGGCCCGCGAAAAGCTGTAGAGGTGATACAGCATACTGTGCACATCCTGCTGGGCCTGGGCGTCGCCGGCAATCTGGATGTCGCTCTGCCACAGGTCCTGCCAGGCTTTACGGTGAAAATCGAGCAGGCGCTGGCGGCCCTCAAGGCGGGCAAAAATGGTGAGGCGCTCGGCCTCATTGAGCGGGTCGGGGTGGTGCGCCGACGTGATGCTGGAGCCCACCACGGCATAGGTATAGGTTTGGCCGGCCTTCAGCGCCTTGCCGAACTTGACGAGGTGCATATTATTGTCCCACATCTCGTGAATGATGCGCGGCTCCTGCCCGTGGGCTTCGTTGAACAAGAAGCTATTGCTGGCGCACAGCGTGAGCTTGCCGGTCGGGCTTTTGGCCGACGACGTGAGCAGGCTAAGCGTGACGTGCGGGCGGTCAATCTCGTTGTAGTAGTTCTGCACATCGCCCAGGGCATCAGGCGCTTCCATCACGCTGGCGGCCGTCAGGCTCAGGTCCTTCTTGGCCGTGATGCTGACGTCCATGAGCACCGTAAAGGGCAGGTGCCGCAGCGCGTAGTAGGTGTAGCTGATGGTGGCCCGGTCGCCGTAGTCGAAGGTCGTCGTCAGGCTAGCCCCCTGCATATCAAGCTGCTGCCGGTAGTTGCTGGCATCTTGGGCACCCAGGCGGTGGCCATCCACCTCCAGGTACATATTCAGCAGGTTGAAGCTATTGAGGAAGTTACTCACGCGGCCCCGGCCGTACTGGTCGTAGGCGCCGGCCAGCACCACGTTTTTAACCTGAAACGGCACCGGCGACGACACAATCCCCAGCATCCCGTTGGCCACCGTCACGCCGTAGTAGTGGCTAGGGTCGATTTTAGCGGCGCTGAGGCGCCAGGGGTCGGGGGCCGTTTGGGCGGCCAGCGGCCAGCTAGCCAGCAGGAGCGCGGCACCGGCGCACAGCCGCGCCGCCAGGCGGCGGAGGTTGGGTGGGAACATAACGGAAGGATAAGAGGCAAAAAGGCGGGCTAGCCAGCGCGCGCCGTCGCGGCTGCCGGCGGAGAAAGCACTTGAAGAAGCCCATCAAAAGTAAGCAGTTAGGACACGCACTTGGGTGCGGGCCGAACTAAAATTGCCCGCGCCACCGCGCCGGATTGCGGCTTTTCTCTTTATCTTCACAAACAGTAAAATCAGCAATTTTTGCTTAAATAGTACTAATCTGGTACTAGTTAGCTAGCTTTCGATTAGCGGCGGCCGCCCGCCACACGGCTGCTACCCGCGCTTTCTCTTCCCACCCTATTGAAAACTCTCCTGCTGCCTGTGTTGGGGTGCCGGCTGCTGGCCTTTTTACTGCTGGCAGGACTGGCCAGCTGCGCCCCGGTGGCGCGCGCGCCGGTGTACCGCATCGGCTTTTCGCAGTGCACCACCGGCGATGCCTGGCGCCAGGCCATGCTGGCGGGCATGGAAAAGGAACTGAGCTTTCACCCCAACGTGCAGTTTCAGATGCTGGACGCCCGCAACGATACCGAGCTGCAGCGGCGCCACATTCAGGAGTTTATCCGGCAGCACGTCGATTTACTCATCATCTCGCCCAACCAGGCCACGCCGCTCACGGAGCTGGTCGAGGTAGCGTATCAGCAGCATATTCCGGTTATTATCCTCGACCGGCGCACCAGCTCGCCGCACTACACGGCCTACGTGGGCGGCGACAACCTGGAGGTAGGCCGCACCGCCGCCCGCTACGCGGCCCAGCTGCTGCACGGGCGCGGCCAGGTGCTGGAGCTACTGGGGCGCAGCGGCTCCTCGCCCGCCACCGACCGCCACGTGGGCTTTGTGCAGGGGCTGGCGGCGTTTCCAAACCTGCGCCTGTCGGGGCAGCTTGAGGGCGAATGGCAGCCGGGACCGGTGCTGGCGCAGCTGCCGGCCCTGCTGCGCCAGCACCCGGGCGTTAAACTCATTTTTGCCCAAAACGACCCCATGGCCCGCGCCGCCCGCCAGGTGGTGCAGCAGCTGGGGCTAGCCCAGCGCATCCGCATTATCGGGGTCGATGGCCTGCCGGGGCCCAATAATGGCCTAGAGCTGGTGGCCCGCGGCGATATCCAGGCTACGCTGCTGTACTCGCCGGGCGGCGAGGAGGCCATTCGCACGGCGCTGCGTATTCTCAACCACGAGCCTTACACTAAAGATAACATCTTGGTAACGATGGTGGTAGACTCGGCCAACGTGCAGGCCGTGCGCAACCAAACCGAGCGGCTGGTGGCGCAGCAGCGCGACATTTTCCGGCAGCAGCAGCGCTGGCAGGTGCAGCAAGAACGCTACAACCACCAGAAAACGCTGGTGTATCTGTTGCTGGCTAGCCTGCTTGGGGCCGTGCTGCTGGGGGCGCTGGCCTGGCGCTCGTCGCGCCTCAACCGGCGCATCCGGCGCACCTTGGAGGGGCAAAATGCCGAAATCAGCCAGCAGCGCAACCAGATTGCCGACCTGGCCGAGCAGGCCCGCGCCGCCGCCGAGGAAGTGCGCCGCACCTCGGAAGCCAAGCTGCGGTTTTTCACCAACTTCTCGCACGAGCTGCGCACGCCGCTCACCCTTATCCTGGGGCCGGTTGAGGACTTGCTGACCAGCTCCGCCGACGACCTCACGCCCGCCCAGCGCCACGACCTGAGCCTGGTGCGCCGCAACACCCAGCGGCTGCTGCAGCTGGTTAATCAACTCATGAATTTTCGCAAAATCGACGTGGGCAAGATGGCCGTGCACGCCACCGAGGGCGATTTGGTGGGCTTCGTGCGCGAAATCATGGACGTGTTTGAGAAAACGGCCCGCCGCCGCGGCATCACCTTCCGCTTCGTGGCGGCCGAGCCGGTGGTTTTTCTCTGGTTTGACGGCGAGATTCTCGACAAGATATTCTTCAACCTACTCTCCAACGCCTTCAAGTACACCCCCGACGGCGGCCACATTACGGTGAGCCTTGCGGTAGAACCCGCTGCTAAACAAGTAGTAGTGAGCGTAGCCGATACCGGCCGCGGCATCGAAAAAGCCGACCAGCCGCACATTCTGGAGTGGTTTTACCAGGGCAGCCAGCCCACGCCCAACAGCTCGGGGTTAGGCCTGGCGCTGGCCGAAGGCCTCACGCGCCTGCACCAGGGCACGCTCTCGTTTGAGAGCCAACTGGGCCAGGGCAGCACGTTTGAGGTGCGCCTGCCGCTCGAAAGGCCCGCCGCCTTTCTGCACGTAGAGCCCGGCGCGTGGCGGCTGGGCAGCCCGGCCGCGCTCCCCGATGAGCTGGCCTCCACCAGCCAGCCGGCTAGCCCCCCGCCCGCCCGCCCCGAGGCCACGGCCCTCGTTATTGAGGACAACGAGGAGGTGCGCGAGTTTCTGGTGCAGAAGCTCCAGCCCTACTTTCAGGTGAGCACGGCCGCCGATGGCGCCACCGGCCTGCGGCTGGCCAGCGACGCGATTCCCGACGTAATCGTGTGCGACGTGGGCCTGCCCAAGCTCAGTGGCCTCGACGTGGCCGCCGCCCTCAAGGGCGACTGGCGCACCTCGCACATTCCGCTGGTGCTGCTCACGGCCCAGAGCGCGCCCGAGCAGCAGGTGGCCGGCGTGCAGGCCGGCGCCGACCTCTACCTCACCAAGCCCTTCAACCCGACCTTCTTGCTCGAAAGCCTGCGCACGCTGCTGCGCAACCGCGACCAGCAGCGCGAGCATTTTCACCGGCAGCTGTCGGCGGGCGCGCCGCCGACAGCGACGCCGCCGCTAGCCTCACCCGCCCCGCTGCGCGTCGACCAGAAGTTTCTGGCCGACCTAGCTGCCATCATCGAGGGCCGCCTCGACCAGCCCGGCCTGGGCGTCGATGACATTGCCCACAGCCTGGGCGTGTCGCGCACGCAGCTCTACCGCAAGGTGAAGGCGCTGCTCGGCACGGGCGTCACCGAGTACATCCAAACCGTGCGCCTGACCAAGGCCCGGCAGCTGCTTTTGCAGGAAGGCAGCACCGTGGCCGACGTGGCATACCAGACCGGGTTTTCGTCGCCTTCCTACTTCTCGACGGCCTTTAAAGGCAAGTACCAAGTGTCGCCTTCCGAGTTCAAAGCCCTGCATACCCACCTGCGGGTATGAGCGATTTTTGAAAATCGCTTTAAAATTGCATGTCCTTGCGTGTGGTGAGTCAGCACTCACTAATTTCTATCATTTTGATTATCAACAAAATAACCTTGCTTTAAACCTCGTGCATCAATTTTAAATGCATTTGGTATGCCAGCAAATGCCTGGCTAGGCCCCTTTTCGGATGTTTGTGCAAACGATTCCGGTCATGGTGCAACGCAAGGTTCTTTTTTGGTCTATTGTCACGGCGCTCGGCGGCTTCCTGTTCGGCTTCGACACGGCCGTTATCTCGGGTGCCGAGCGGGCCATTCAGCAGCTCTGGCACCTGAGCGCGGTCGAGCACGGCTTCACTATTTCCATCGCGCTCATCGGCACCGTAATTGGGGCGATGTTTGGCGGCATTCCCTCCGATGCACTCGGCCGCCGCCAGACGCTGCGCTGGATTGCGGTGCTCTACCTGGTATCGGCGCTGGGCGCGGCCCTGGCCCCAGCCTGGGTACCGTTCCTGGTGTTTCGCTTTTTGGGCGGACTGGGCGTGGGCGCGTCGTCGGTTACGGCGCCACTCTACATTTCCGAGATTTCGCCGGCCGATTCGCGCGGCAAGCTCGTGGGGCTGTTTCAGTTCAATATTGTCTTCGGTATTCTGGCCGCCTACTTTTCCAACTACCTGCTGGCCAACGTGGGCGAGCATTCCTGGCGCCTAATGCTGGGCGTGCAAGCCGTGCCGGCCGTGGCCTTTTTGCTGTTCCTGTTTCGGGTGCCCGAAAGCCCGCGCTGGCTGCTGCTGCATGGCCGCCTCGAAGCTGGCAAAGACGTGCTGCGCCTCATCAACCCCGCCACCGTGGAAGCCGACACGGCCGCCATCCTCACGGCCCAGGCCGAGGCTAGCCAGCAAAGCGAGTCGCTGTGGGCGCCCCAGTACCGCACGCCGGTGCTGCTAGCCATGGCCTTCGCGTTTTTCAACCAAGTATCTGGTATTAACGCGATTATCTACTACGCCCCGCGCATTTTTGAGATGACGGGCCTGGGCCAGAATACAGCCCTGCTCTCTTCGGCGGGCATCGGGCTGGTCAATTTTATCTTCACGCTGCTGGGCGTCAATGTCATCGACCGCTACGGGCGGCGCACGCTCATGCTGGTGGGTTCGCTAGGGCTCATCGCTACGCTGGGGCTGGTGGCGATGGCCTTCTATACTCAACGCTTTCAGCTATTTGGTGGGCTGCTAGTGCCGGGGCTGCTGTTTGCCTACATCGCCTTTTTTGCCTTTTCGCAGGGCGCCGTTATCTGGGTATTCATCTCCGAGATTTTTCCGAACGCCGTGCGGGCCAAGGGCCAGGCGCTGGGCAGCTCCACGCACTGGGTTATGGCCACGGTCATCGCCTTCACCTTCCCCTACTTCGCCGAGCGCCTGGGCGGTGGCAACACGTTCGCCTTTTTCTGCGGCATGATGGTCTTGCAGCTGGTATTCGTGCTGCGCTTCATGCCCGAAACCAAGGGCACCAGTTTGGAAGGCGTAGCCCAGACGCTGGTGATGCACTAGGGCTAGGCTGCCTCTGCCTTCATTCTAAATCAACTAGTTGACAATACTTTATTCCTCGCCCTTATGCCTATTGTCTGCTTTGGAGAAATGCTTTGGGACGTGCTGCCC
>Ga0160429_1000686_pt1 | contig 24003 bp, 21 predicted proteins | sample SolpanmetagenomR_FD_108199 | JGI IMG/M metagenome (GOLD analysis project Ga0160429, IMG submission 108199) | Solar panel surface microbial communities from Lawrence Berkeley National Laboratory, California, USA - R | ecosystem: Engineered > Built environment > Solar panel > Unclassified ...
CCCAGGACCAAGTGGGGCCCCGGGACCTTCTGGACTCCCAGGACCAAGTGGGGCCCCGGGACCTTCTGGACTCCCAGGACCAAGTGGACAGGCGCCCCCTGGCAGGCCTACCGGAACTGGCAGGCCAATACCACTACAAGACCCAAATCAGGTGAGTTAATGTAACGATCAAACTTTTTGATGAATCTTATGCTAAATATATTCCTCTCAGCCACAAGGAACGCCGCGAAACTCGATAAGCCCAATACCGCCCTTACCGTCAACTCTGGTAACACCCGTAGCGTCACGCCCTGCACAACCCCCACAATCGCCTGTAGGACCACGAGAACAACCTCCACCACCACCTCCAGGACGACCTCCAGGACGACTTTCCGGAGCACAACAATCACCACCTCTAGGAAGACAAACACCACCTCCAGGAGGACAACCACCATCACCTACAGGAGGACAACAACCATCACCTACAAGGGGACAACAACCACCACCTACAGGAGGACAAACACTATCACCTCCAGGAGGACAAACACCAACACCACCTCTAGAACAACCTCCAGGAAGACAACCACCTCCACTACCATCACGTCCACATGGACTTCAAGCACAGCTTCCAGGAAGACAAGCAGAACCATCTCCAAGACCACCTACAGCAGCGACTGAAGATCCGATTCAAGCAACCTCCCCACCTGCAGATCCACTTCCAGCATCACCTACAGCACTACCTACAGCAGCACAACGTCCAGTCCCACGTCCAGTCTCACTCACAGCTCCCTCTGACGGATCTCGACTTCCAGTACCACCTCCAGGACAAACTTCAGGAACACGTCTAGGAACACTTACAAGACGATCTACAGGATCCCAAACCTCAGGATCAGGAGGATCTTCGCAAACACCCACAGAATCTCCTCCCGGCCTCTCTCCGAGACCTCTTCCAAACAATGCCTCAGAACGACCTCGATCAGCTCAATCTTCCGGACCACCTACAAAATCACTTATAGAGGTTCGACCACGTTCAGACTCTACCAGTAATCGTTCGTCAATAAGTTTCGAACGAGCTCAGACTGGTATGGGACATGATGGCTTGAGATGGAGGAACGATGCTGAATCATCTACTTCTCCATCACTTAATATTCATCAAAACGATATACGTTCATCTTCTCGGCCAGGTACAGGGTCTGCTACAAGTACTTCTGGAGACTTGCTCGCTCGTGAAGCTAAGAGAAATACTAGGCCGAATGCAGGGACCAGTGGGGATTCGCGCTCTCCATCGCGTGGTAGAAGCAGGAAGGGCCAGCAGCAACTGAATGGAAGCCGTAGTAGCAGCAGAAGGGAGCAGTCGAATAGAAGCCACAGCGGAACAAACGACAGATCACTGAGAATACCAAGGAAGCCTGTACCAGGCACTTCCGCTAATCCCACATTAGCAGCATCCAGTCAGGTGGCTGAGACAAGTGTCCTACAACCGCGAGGAGGTAACGGCAGCGACAGATCTGTTTCTCGAGAATCAAGTAGATCAACGCGGAGAAGGAGACGAAGTGGAGATGGAACAGAGGTCTCTTCGCTGAGGAGTTCATCCGGCTCTTCAGAAGGTAGCCGTGCAACCGTGATTTATGGAGCCAACGACTCGACAAATTCGCTTCAAACAATTAGAACTACATTAAGAGACGTGGAGTCCGGAGCGCAACCTGTTCCTGTTCCAGAAGGAGTAAATACAAGACCGGTTCAAACAGACGGAGTTCCGTTGAGAGTTGGTGATGTTATACATACAATTGCTACGGCGCCGAGAGTACCGTACGAACTTGAGGAGCTAGACTCCGAATGGCAGACCATAGATACTACTAAGCGACTTCACAAGCACTATGAAGAAAACGGAATACTCGGTAGAATCCCGGGTCTCACAAGGACTGAAAAGGCCATCCAAGACTCCGTTGCTCAGAAGATGGAGGAGGTAGACAATAGTAGTGCCGTGAACCGGACAACCCAAATCGATGGTACGAAAAATTTGTTGCAGGAGACAAATACTTACGTAGTGTCGTCGCATACAGGTACGTCTTCGACGGAGTCCAGCCAAGATGGGGCTGGTTCGGATCCTCGCTCCGGGGAAAGTACCAGTTCCGTAAATTCAAGTAGACTAGTCTTTGGAACGAATCGAGCAGAGGGAGTCGTTGATTCTGTCGACCGCCAAGGTGAATACAAAGGGAAAAAAAAAGGCAAAGGCAAAAATCGAGCGGAAGACCTACAGCTGGATGCACTTGGTACCATTCCGGAAGAGAATAACGCGTCTAATCTCGAAAATGTTGAGATACTAAAAGCTCCAGAAGGACCAGCTTTGGGACGATATTATGCCTTTAACCCTCCGGAAGGAACCAGGAGAGCCGCTCAACTCAACCTATCATTGAGGATGGCGTCGTCGTCCGGGACAGGCTACAGAGATTCGACGAGCCCAGACGATTCCACGGCGAATCTGCAGCATATCAAAAATCAACGTTCAGCAGGCCCGAACACCGCTGCCACGGTAGCAGTGAAGGCAGATCCCACAGTTTCAAAACAGACACTGACCCAAGAAAGCTTTGAGAGCGGAATTCCACCTCGTTCTCAAACCTTTGCCGAAATGTTCAAGGATCCGAAAGGTAGTGCGCGTACCTGGGATGCGATGGGCGACTTTTCAAAACTTGGGAAGAGCATCATCAACCCGCTTAGATCGATATTTACACACCCGACAGCATCCACAAATACAGGTACAGGACAATTAGCTACAGGCAATGCACCAAAGTCGCATTCTGCAGTCGGGCAACCTCTCGCCCAGTTCTCTTCGAAAGTTGTAGAGAATCCCTACAACCAATCTCAGGATTCAGTAATAGCTCCCATCGCCGTTCTTGGTGCATCGCCACAACCATCTGGAAGTCGTAGCGGCAACAGAGTTTCTGAGCGTCGGCCACCCACGGGACTTTACCAAAGTTCATTGCTTCCAGACTCGACACAAGGAACCCGAAACCCGCAGCAGTATTTCCAACCCTTCAGACCAGCTCAGAGGCGGCCTCCAGGAGTCAATGTTGAGAACCTAGTGGAGGCTGGTGCAGATTATTATAATATACCTTTTTTGACAGCTGCTCGACCAGCCCAGAGCTTATCATCGGTGTCAAGTCTCAAATCATCCATAGCTTCAGGGTCCGTAGAGACGCATAGAAAAGTACATCCAAATCTGCACCGTCATTCTTTCGCACCTGTCCACGATAGTCTGGGTGTTGATAGTCTGGCCGCTGTCATAGTCAACCCATGGGATCCCGACCCGGCTCGAGATGGCAATATTTCGAGGCCCGAGTCGCCTAATAATGATGAATTCTCGGAGGCCGGGACGGTATCTCCAATTTCAAGGTCTGGGACCCTGTCGGAGAGGCCTCTTCCGAGCGTATATTCATCAGAACAGGCTCCAGTAAATCCGGATGATGAATCTTGGCGTAGCTCTACACGCAATATTTGATTTGAAAAACTGTAACCCAGCTGACAAGTATAATTCGTCCATTACCTTTTTTCAGTACATCTCGTCAAAGGTATGTTTGATTAGTTTTTAAAAATTCATGTAAAAAGTTATGTCATAACATATTCTATCATATATACACATGTCCATTCTTACATCATGATCGTCATCGTTATCATTATTAACATCGTTTCCAAGTCTATATACCGTTCAAAACCCAACCACAGTCATTAATCCATATCCAAGCGTGATAATGACGAAAAAACACATGATCGTAGCCGGTATACCTCTTGTCAAAAAATGTCTTACTTGTAAATACCTCTGACCCGTCTGAGGATCTTCCATCATAATCGCCGTCATTGAAGGGAAGCCCTATATATATGTAAATCGTCAGTAGTCACAATCTTTCTAGTAGTAACAGTAAGTGGGTCTCACGGAAGTAGGTAATCCCATCGCCGCACTGGCCATCAAACATGCTCCCATGACTAACAGTCTCGGATGAGGCTGCGTCATACCCTCTCCCACTCTCTCCACCAACGGTAGAATAATCAACGCCGCTACGGTATGGCTGATGAACGTAGCCACTACCATGATCAACGCCGTGCAAATGACCAATACTCCGAAAACGCCCACGTCTTTTGTTTGAGAAGTGATGCTTTCCGCAACGACGTGTAACAGTCCAGACGAATTCACTGCTTTTCCAAGTGCCAAGCCACCGGCAGCGAGAATGATGATTGTCCAGAGAAAATTGTTGAAGTCTTCTTTTGTAAGAATCCCGGTGCCGAAGAATATAGCCAGGGGAATGATTGCTATGACGCCCATGTCGCCAAAGACTGAATCTAGTTGGTGGGAAAGACACCAGAGGATGATAGTGATTAGCGTTATTATCGAAATGAACCATTGGATAGGAGTGAAGCGGTCTTTCATGGGACGAATAGGGACAATGTTGGAATTAGGACGAAAGGTGAGTAGTAATAAAAGCCAGATTAATAGAATACAGATTATACAGATCGGTAGGGAGATGAAGAACCATACAAACCATCCTGGTTGAGGATGCATGTGTTGCAAGGCGATTAGGTTTTGTGGAGAAGCAATGGGAGATGCGGCGCCTCCAATGTTGGATGCTAGAGCTATACCTAATAACAAAGCACGAGATGTAGAAGAATCAGGAGCTAGATTACGTAAAATAGGCTAGATAACACATTAGTGATTGATACAAGCATGATAGGAAGAGAATGTCAGACCTGTATAATGGAAAAACACAAAACAGGTGCAGCAACATTACTTATCCACATACTTGCAAACATTGCTACAAACATTGATGTCAAAATTACGGTTCTCGGTCTTGTTCCTGCTTTACTCAAGACAAAAGTAGCCATGACTTTTGCAATGTTATATTTTGATAATGCGGCTGCTATTGTAAACCCACCGAGTAGGAGCATAATTACTGAACTCCACATTGCTGAAAATACAAATGACGCTGCTTGTTTCGTATCTAATCGTCGATGAGGCTTGTTTTCGGATCGGACAACTCTGAGGAGTACGGCAAAAAAAGGAACTAGAAGAGAAGTGACAAACAATGGAATAGCTTCTGTTGCCCATAACAAACTAACAAAAACGACCAAAGCAAAACAATTTTGTTGCTCCGGTTGTTCCATAATAGGAATTGTTAGTAGAATTATAAAAAGAAGAATAATAGCAACAAGAGTGAGAAACGTCGAACTAAATAAAAATCTAGGACATTTATATCGACCAATAGGAGTATCAACGTCTGTAGTCATCTGTTCGGGTTCATCACCTAGTAATCTTGCTTTTCTAGGATCAGTTTCACGTCCAAGAACAGTCTGTCGTAGTCCTAAAGTAGCAGCTTGTGCTTTTCTTTCAATCCCAATCATTTCTCTCCAAACAGTATTTCTTTCCCAAACGACATGTTCACGTAAATGTAAACGTAACTCTTTTCTTGCCTTTTCAATATTCTTTCGCGTTACTACATCCGCATAAACCTTTTCCATCTCTGTTATTTGTTCAGAAACTCTAGCCAATGTAGATGCGAGAAAAGGATATGCTCGATCTACTTTTGATTTTACATATGCACTTTTCAAATTTCGATCAAGAGTCTTGTCATACTTTTTCAACACCTTTGAAAATCCAGTCTGGTTCAACTGTATAAAAGACTTTAGTTCACAAAGACTAGTATATAAAACTATTGTCCTTCTTTTTAGTGTAATACTTTCATCATGGTATCCTCCCGGTATATAATCGTCATCGTCCTTGGCAGATTCTGCTAAACTAGCCATACTTTGTCTCATTGGATCTTGACGATTGGTGTGAGACTGACTACTAGCAGTCGATATCTGTCGTTGTAATCTCGATCTCTCATTGATTGTCTCCTCGTCGCTATCTTTTCTTCCATCTTCTTCATCTTCTTCGCGTACACTTTCTAGACTTTGTAGACTATTTTCCATACCACCGCCAACAGCATTACTGTCTCGTCGATCTGCCACGCTAGCGGTACTTCCCTTTCTCCTCTTCCCATTTCCATCTTGAAACATGTCTTTATATTCACTGACATCATGTAATAATCCCTGGACTTCAACTAGTAATTCTTCCTCTTTTACTCGATAGAATCTCGTGATTTTCTCCACTTCCGTGTCCAATGCTCTTGTAAATACTCTGTCGACTTCATCTGGATCGTCTGGGATCAAAGGTGCTAGAGCTTCAGGGTCGTTATCTGGACCACTTCCTGGTTTGGCTGTAGAATGTTGGCCGTCTTTAGAAATGCTAATCTGTCGTTTCTCCAGACTGTAAATCAGTTTCTTGAGGTTACTGTAGGATATATACTGGCTAGACCAATCTGGAACAGCGTTGAACTGGATACTGTGGGAGAATTTCATCTTGTTGTCGGTCGAATGTTCAGGTATTGGAAGAAGATTACGGAGTTTGGAATAATATTGAGGAGATTGGAGGTTGGTTGAAGATGAGGGTATAGGACGAAGCTCAAGGAGCTCGATTGGAGGACATGCTTCGTGCTCTGGATTTGGTATTCGGTGGGAGCTATTAAAAGCCAGCTTGAGGTGACTAAGGTGTAGAGAACTCTTGTTATATATGAGACATCATAAAAGACATTAATCTACAAAGCATGCCAATGAACTGCCGTTATGCTTTTCCAATTGTTGAGATGTATATTCAATGACAACAGTTGCAACATTCATGTATAAATTTGATGCTCTTGATTTCCCGAGGAGCTATTCTTCTGAAGCTGGAACATCGAGTCGAAAATAAATTCACAAAAACAACATAATCATTAATACATTCAGATATATCTACATTAGCGTCCATTACTCATGAATCATCTTCACATTAACAATAACCAATAGGTTACCTAGACATTATTGAATGCAAACCTCCGCGAACTCAACAATACGCCTTTGACAGCTCTAATCTCGTCTCTCAAATCTCCAATTGAATCGACCATTTTATCGCTCGCCGTATCAGACTGCCAAATCCCAAAACCAGATTTGGAGGATGGTGCATATACTAGTCCGTTCAAATACTTTCTAAGCTCATCTATCGACATTGACAAAGTTTTCGAAGTGTCAAGACTTGTCTCTGTATCCTGATATAAACCTTGTAAATGATCTTGCAGCTCTCGCAATGTATCTGCATGTTGCTCAACAACCAAATCTTCTTTCTTTGTAGTATCTCGTTGATCAAGTGACATGTGTCTTGATAAACTTGGTGATGTTTGGACTCCAACGTCTCGATGAAATAATTCTGTTGGCTCGGAATTCTCAAACTTGCGCATGTCAGACTCTAAAGGCTGTGCAGTCATCTTTGATACTCGATCGTTTAGTTCCTGTAGTCGAGTGTTGGTGTGAGTTCCAAAGTCATGTCGTGCATCGGTCAATTTCTGAAACATTGGTTCGACGAGTATTTTAGATGTTGCATAAATTGTTGCTGCCAGACCAGCTGCAATATATGCCGTATCGACAAGTCCGCTGATAGTGACTAGAGGTGGTGGTTTCTGAGGTCTGACAAGGAATTCGGGGTATGTGATGACCGGCGGCTTTGATTGCGATGCCAGTTGTATCTTTTGAGGGTCTATTTCTTTCTCAATGCCCGATCGCTTATCTTCGCTAGACTCGCTTGTTATCAGATCATCGACAACCTTTTCATCAACGCCCTTTGCGATCAAAAAAGCTCGTTGTTTGTCAGTTGATGCATTCTTAACACTTGGATCTGCGAGAAATTTGCGAATGTCCTTTTCTGTAATCACATCTCTTTTGTGCGTCGTTTTATCATTCTTTGGAGCCTGTGCCTCTCCTTGATCAAATTTCTCCCCAGCTACACTTTGGTCGTGGTTCTCCTTGTTCGACATTCTATATTATTCGGGTGATTGCTATAGATAGCTTGCGCTTAGCTGTGAGTAAAGCTGTAAAAGTCTTGGCATTAATGTCGCGCGTATCCGCTTGATAACAAGCGCTATGTAGTAGTCTCGCTACATGAGAGATAAATCAAACAATCTCAATAGGATACCGAGTATGGATGGCAATGTGAATGAAAATCAAAGATCAAGTACTAATCATAATAATAATGGGTAAGTTTGATTTTCCCATTTCGGCACATTCCGGAAAGCGATCTACATACTATGTCACAATCCTGTCAGAACCAAGATTCCGCCTGCCTGAATTGCTGTGATGGTAATTATATCACCTTGCAAGAATCTTATTAGTCATTTTCTCTTTTTTAAAAATAATAGTTACTCGTCAATATGGGTTACAGACGAGCTACCTCTAAACCATCAATTTCAACTAACACTCATAATCCCAGATCTAATCGTGGTGCCGCACCTTCGAAACCAGGAATACGACTTACAGTAAAAGCACCAAGTAAACTACGACAAACACTCAGCCACGACTCTGATGACGGATCGGATCGACCGGTTCGAAACGCTCGATCGACCCGAAATCCCCGCAAAGTAGTCGATCCAGATAGCGATGAGGATGAAGACGAGGACGAGCCAGATCTAGACGATGACGATGAAGATGGAGAAGGGGACGAAGTGGATGACGGCGGAGAATCAGACGAAAACATGAATTCAGAATCAGACTTTGATGCTGAAGATAAATCAAAACCAACATCTCGTGGTAAACCTGCTCCCCGGCCACAACCTTTGACAAAACAAAAAGTAGCACCACAATCCATACCCGCGACTACTAATGCCAAAGCAAGTTCTAAACCATTCAAATCAGTAGAACAGAAAGAGATGGAAGATACAATCATGGAAGATGAAGATGATGTTGATCGAGATGGAGATGGAGATGAAGGTGATGAAGATGAGGACGAAGAAGATGGAGAGGAAGACGAAGAGGAAGAAGAAGACGCAGAAGGCGAATCTGACGATCCCAATACGCAACTTCAACGAGAATACGATGATGAAATGGACGAAATGAACAATTCTTCCAACGACGATAACGACAACGACAACGATAATGACCAAGATGATGATGCTGACGGTTTTGATGAAGATAATGAAATGTCACGATCCGCTACTCCGGATATAAGCAAATTGACACGTCGACAACGGGCAGTTTACGATCCGAGCGGCGATGATGGCGGTCGCGATGGCTTGGGGTTAATGTCATTAAGCAATGACGCGCAGAAGAGGAAACACCTAACCGCCGAAGAACACGCTATGAGAAAAGCAGAAATGGCTAGGAGAAGGAAAAACTTGAGTGAGAAGAAGAATGAAGAAGAAAAGGTAAGTCCCTTTCATATTCTATCGTTATACTCTCATGTAGTAAAGTACTAAACAACGAGTTGAACAGATGGATACGATTAATAAACTTCTCAAAAAACCTGCTCCGAAAAGAAAATCAAGAGCAGAAATGTTGGCTGCTGCTAGCGCGGCTGAATCTGCCTCTGCTGCTGCATCTTATTATGGTGATGAGGCTGGTGACGAGGAGAGAACAGAGACGGCGAATCCTTTGTTTGTCAGGTGGATTAATAATGCTAGTGGTTCTCGGTTAGGTGTTCCGACTGCTTGGCTTGATGGACCTATTGGTGAGACGTTATCTGTCGGTTGGAAGAGACCTGAACGGAATATATTAGTCGAAGAAGTTGGGTGAGTAGTATATAGTTTGATATGAATCTAATGTATTATGATATGTACAATTATTACACGACATGACATTCACAAGTATGTCCAGACGTTAGTGAATACTCGCCTACCAAGGTCATGATGTGAAGCGACATCTGCTTTTAGTACTACTTGATATAACGTTAATAACTATCAATCTCTAGAACTGCTGTATCCTATTGTATCAAGTATGCATCGGTTGTCCTCCATGACAGTTTACGTCGCAATGGACGTGCACATTTATGTAGCAGCAACAGATTAAATCGACAGAATGCCTATGACTTGATTCGCGCAGACCAGTATAGCTGGAAAGAATATTTGATCATATTCAAGACCGAGGCGACATATTGACAATATTCACAATATTTTCGTGATTATCAATCTATGCCCCGCAGTGATCGAACGGTAATAGTGGTGGTGATTTGATAATTGGGAATAACACCGAGGTTTTTCCTGTAATAGCGGTTCCTACTCACCATCAGGATTCAACAAGATTGAATCTTCAATATCCTCCTCTTCCTTGATATCCATGCTCGATTGATCTCCACTTGTGTGCCCATTAGTGAGAAGTGCTGGTTGGACATTATCGGTCCCCGCTTTCATCTGGTCAAACTTCCACTTTTGATACTCTTCATCAATTTCTTCCCCAAAATCAGACTCGGGCAAAAACGTTCTGCCTTTGAGTATCTCTGGCATATAATCTTGTAAAACCTGTGCATCTCGATATTTCAAAGGATGTTTATAATCTTTACCGTAGCCTAATTCTTTCATCAGGCGAGTAGGAGCGTTACGCAGGTGAACGGGGACTGTCAACGCCGCGATAGCAGGATCACGAAGAGCTACACTAGCATTTTTCAAACCAATGTATGAGCGATTTGACTTTTTAGCCAAAGCGAGAGCTGTGCAGCAGTGAGCGAGATTGATTCGACATTCAGGCATGCCGATCTTCTCAACGGCCGTGAGTGTAGCTATTGCTAGTGGTAGCAGTGTATTGTCAGCCAGACCTACGTCTTCTGATGCTATGACTACCATTCGTCGAGCAATGTACAAAGGATCTTCTCCAGCATCTATCATGTATGCTAGATAAATTAGGGCTGCGTTAGGATCAGATCCCCGGATAGATTTGTGAAAAGCTGATATATTGTCATAATGAGCGTCTCCAACTCGATCATAAAGCAATTTTTGGGCGAGAGATTTCTTGAGCGTTTCTATAGTAATCGAATCATCTCCTTGTTTTAACAGGTCAAGAGTGATGGACAGGAGATTAAGGGACGTACGAGCATCCCCTTGACCAAAAGAAGCTAGAAACTGAAGCATCTCACAGTTATTCTGCTTTAGTACCGTCACTGCTCGATCATCAACGATATCTTTCAACTCAGAGTCTAAAGCACGTTGCAAGATTGTCATAATTCCACCCTCCTCCAACTTTTCAAGAGAAAAGGTTTGACAACGGGATAGTAAAGCTGCATTGATCTTGAAAGATGGATTTTCAGTAGTAGCACCAATCAAAGTTATTAATCCTGTCTCTATAGGTGCTAAAAAAGCATCTTGTTGAGACTTATTGAAGCGATGGATCTCGTCACAGAAAATAATTGTCTTTTTACCTGTCAAAGCAAGTGTATTTTGAGCTTCTGCAAAGAGTTTTTTACATTCTGGAATACCGCTTGACGTGCTATTGATCTCAATGAATCTCGAATCCGTAGCTTTTGCGGTCAGTCGTGCGATCGTGGTCTTGCCAGTGCCAGGAGGGCCATACAAAATGATGGATGGAAGGTTGTCACCCTTGATTAGTGATCGAAGCAAACCATGCGGGCCAACGACTTCTTGCCCAATTACATCGTCGAGTGTTTTGGGCCGCATCCTTTCCGCAAGTGGCGCTACGTCAGAGACATGTCTGATCTTTCGTCTTTTGTTCGGCCCTTCTTGAACAATAGTAGGGCTAGCAACCAATGATTCATCATGACCACATTGTGCCGGCAACTTTCCAGTATCATCAGCATTATTGTCAGGCTGAGAATTGTCATTCGGTTTGATCACTTCAAAATGTGCCCGTTTATTAGATGAGCTTTGAAACAATTTGAAAGCATTTTGAGAAGGACTTGGTGATTCAACGTCTACACAACTTTTACAACCAGAATCTATGTGTTTATTTATAAAGACTTCCTTTACATCTCTGAAACATATAGGACATGAAACCATTGATTTTATCTTGGAGTGACCTTGATATCGAACAGGTAATTTGAGAACTGATCTCTTAACAGAGATGTGCTATAGTGGACTGACAATGCATAATCATCGTCAAGGAGGTTATCCTCTCGATCTAGATGAATATCTGCGCAGTCAGCCTACCGCCCTCCACAATTTCACTCTAACTATTTTGACACAAACATCACCACAAAAGATGGTTATGAAATCACGTGAATCTTTTTAACATATTTGTGAGCTTCCCCATTAAGAACACTCCGAGATCGGACCAGGTTATAATAGTTCCAAGACTTTATTCAGTAAGAAACAATGAGAGCTTCAAAATCATTATTAGCGAGAGGTCGACCCCAGAGATTATTTGGTACTGGTCTTCTCAGCATTGAAAAGTACATTCCTTTTCAACACTCAACGACTTGTTGGCAATATCCAAGGCTAATGTCAAGTCACGCGATAAAACCAGCGGCCCGGGTGACGGGCAAGCGTCAAGATGTCTGGTATGTCAATCTAGCTACATCGGTAAAGGCAAACTGTTGATGATAGGCTAGGTCAATGGTAAACGAAGCTGCAGCCGGCGTCCCTGGAGTTGTAAACCTCGGTCAAGGATTCTTTGGCTATAATCCGCCCCGATATGTGATTGAGGCTGCAAAAGACGCGTTAGAGAAAGTCGACTGTAATCAATATGCTCCTACCAAAGTAATTTATAATCGTGACCTTGTTGCCGTGGATCCCTTTGACATTGACCTATGACTAGGGACGACCACGACTGAAAAAGGCTTTGGCAGACGCATATTCTCCATTCTTTGGTCGTACTCTGAACTCCGAGACTGAGATTACAATAACTACTGGCGCCAATGAGGGTAGGTCATATGAAATTAAATGAAATTGCTCAACGTTGAGGTTGTTATAGGCATGTTATCTGCATTCATGGCATTTATCGAACCAGGTGATGAAGTCGTCGTATTTGAGCCGTTCTTTGATCAGTATATCTCAAATATAGAGATGCCTGGTGGCAAAGTTGTTTATGTACCATTGCAGCCTCCTAAGGATGGATCAGAAAAGACTACATCTGCAAAAGACTGGACTTTAGACTTGAACAAACTAAAAGCTGCAATAACGGAAAAGACAAAGATGATTGTATTAAATACACCGCATAATCCGGTAGGAAAGGTCTTTACAAAGGAAGAGCTACAACAAATTGCAGATCTTTGCGTCAAGCACAACATAATAATATTAAGTGACGAAGTCTATGACAGGTTATACTACGTCCCTTTCACAAGAATTGCCACACTAAGTCCTGAAGTTGCAAACCTCACTTTGACAGTAGGATCTGGAGGTAAGAACTTCTACTGTACAGGCTGGAGAATTGGTTGGCTTATTGGACCGGAGCATTTGATCAAATATGTTAGTGCAGCACATACTAGGATATGTTTCAACTCGCCTAGTCCACTGCAGGAAGCTGTTGCTGTTGGATTTGAAAAGGCTGAAGAAGAGGGTTTTTGGGATCAAAGTCGAAAAGATATGAAATCAAAGATGGATAGATTTAATCAAATTTGGGAAGAATTAGATATTCCTGTCAGTTTGATATCTTCTCCCTTTTTAAATCCTACAATCAGCTGATATATAAACATAGTACTCTGATCCTGAAGGTGGCTATTTTGTACTTGCAAATCTCGCAAAAGTGAAGATGCCGCAAGATTACGACTTCCCTCCACATGTTTCATCTCGACCACGGGATTTCAAATTATCATATTTCTTGATCAAAGAACTAGGCGTCGCGGCAATACCGCCCACCGAGTTTTATACCGATGAAAATGCTCATTATGCTGAAGATTGGTTGAGATTTGCTGTATGTAAGGATGATCAGGTCCTAGAAGATGCTAAAGAGCGGCTCCGTGGTTTGAGAAAGTATATAAATTGATTTTTGGGATGTATATGATGCATTTACGAAACGATATGCCATTATGGATACCATGGAAAATATGTCAAATAAAGCATAAATTTTAATATTGTACCTCGTTTCCAAAATCAAAATCGTCAACGAAATCATCAGCCATGTAAGATTATCGAGTGAATATTGAAGACTTCCCCTGTGGTCTCCCTCTGTCCGAAATCATGGCGACGACATTTCCGTGGCACCTCGGAGTGTACGATGCCCACTGCCACCCAACTGATACAATGTCATCAATATCAACAATCCCAAACATGAAAGCAAAAACATTGACTGTCATGGCAACGAGGGTGCAAGATCAAACTCTTGTAGCTCAAGCCGCACAGCAATTGTCAATAGATCATGTCGGAGATAATGTAACTAATTACGAGAAGAAGAGGTGAGCAGTTATAAACTTATCCATAATACAAGCTTTCAAATCAATAAGCTAACATTATCTGACAAGTCAGACAAGTATAATACCTGCATTTGGCTGGCATCCATGGTTCTCCCATCATCTATACGATGACTCGACATTCACGAACGACAGCAATACTGATGACAAAGCCGCAACTCTATTACCCTCGGAAAAAGCAAGGCATTATCGGCAGGTTTTGACACCTTCTCCTCCACATAATTTACAAGCCGATGAGTACATCTCATTGCTGCCAGATCCACGACCGCTATCAATTTATATCTCAGAACTACGAGCACATCTTGTGAAGTTCCCGACCGCAATAGTCGGTGAAGTAGGAATGGACAAAACATTTCGTCTACCAGAACACCGTGCCGAATCTGAAATATCAACAATTGACACAAAGTCACAGGAAGATGACCAGTTGACCAAAGGTGGGAGAGAAGGTCGTTCCTTGACGCCATACAAAGTCACAATAGCACATCAACGTGTAGTTTTGCTCGCACAATTAAGGGTTGCTGGTGAATTGAAAAGAGCTGTGTCTGTACATGGAGTTGGAGCACATGGATTATTATTTGATACTCTAAAATTGACGTGGGAAGGACAAGAGGCTGAAGTTTTGAGCTCAAAGGAAAGAAAGAGGAGGATCGTTGAGCAAAAGAGGATAGAAATCTTGAAAGCGAAAGGACATGCTGTCGAAGACGTGCACGATAAGGAAGACGAAGCAGACGTCACTTATGGAAGTAGCTTGGAAGATACTATGGATAGTGATGTTGAACATCAAATACTTGGAAAAGCTGTCAAGTTCCCCTTTCCTCCTAGGATATGTCTGCATTCCTTCTCTGGCCCTGCAGAAACGGCCAAACAGTATCTCAATCCATCAATTCCAGCTGAAATCTTCTTTTCATTTTCAGAAACAATAAACTTTGCGAAAGAAGATCCTGTCATCGAAAACGAAGACAAAGAATCACCTGCAAGCCAAGGAGAGACCCATGCCAAATCGGAGCCTATTGTCAAGATTATTCCAGCAGATAAATTATTGATTGAAAGTGATTTGAACACTGCAGGACCCAGAATGGATCGTTGTCTGGAATTAATCACAAGAAGAATATGTTTGATTCGAAAATGGGATTTGGAAGATGGTGTGAAGATTCTGGGACATAATTGGAAGAGATTTGCTTTTGGGCAGTTAACAGCATGATTCACATTAGTTGAGTGGTCAATTCTCCAATCACTGTATATCACGTGACTTGCTTTTCTGCTTTCGGAAGAAACAACCTATGGAATGTGAATCATCTACCCTTTTGTCAAGAAGAATAAACAAAGAACTCTTTTCAGTCTTAATTGCGAAATACATAATCACATCGTTGATTCAACTTTTGGAGAAATGGAGGATATGTCGATTTCAGCTAATTCTACTCTATATGCCAGTTCATGTTCCATTCTATATCAAACTATTCCCTCTCAGTATATCCAAACCACCTATATTCATAGCTTACGCGATGTATTCAAAAAAAAAGGCATCAGTCTTTGCTTGGCATTGATTGATGATTCCAATACATTGAGCACATCCTTGAGAACTTTTACGAAATGACAATGTTTCTGGTCTTCCATATCACTGGATTTTCCTTCTTGGCGATAGGCTTCAGTGGTTTTTTGACGAAGACGAACCGCTCTCTCTAGAATGGATAAAATCTTCTCATCAATCTTTACGTTATTTTCGGGTGAAGCGATGTGTTCTGCCAAAGGAACAAAAGATTTCATTGGAAGTTGATATTCTGACTTTTTATTTTGAGATTTGTCTTGTGAGCTTGATGATGATGGGGGAATACATATGAGGAGTTTGTCATCAGGTTGGATTCCACATTTGATGGCTGTGTCTCTGAGCCACTTTGAGATGATTGTAGTATCTGCCTTGTATCGGCGATATTCTTCATCTCCGGTATTGTCGTCAGGAACTGGGACAATGACAGAGTCTGTTTGGATAATAGCTATGGAATGCCGATGCTTTTTCTTCTCGAGCGTCGTTTCTGCGTTGGAAAAGGTACGCCTAAGTGGAGATTGATTATATTCTCCATTAGATTCGACGTCAATTATTGGTTCAGGCAAAGAGAGGATAGAAAATCTATTAGATGTGTATTGCTGCATATTGGAGGTCATTGTGATGAAGTAGTGTAAGATGAGGATGAGATCGACTGTGGAGATGGTGGTAGATTTTTTTCACAAAAATGTACCGATGTGAGAGATTGAAAGGAGATGGTTTGCTGACCCGGATATGGCAGACTTGGCCTAACTTATAGGCTTCTGATTCAAAATGTTCGAAGCAAAGCCCATAAAGGGCTATAGTCAGCATATTGAACGGTTCACCCTCTCTTTGTAGTATCTTTATCATTCGTGATAAAATGAGCTTTCCCATCACGAAAGATCTTGTTGGAAGATCTTGTTGGAAGATCTTGTTGAAAACGGCTCAAAACAAGGAAATGTCAATTTGACCGCCTTCAAAAACCGACATACTTGAAACACTGATAATTGCACCATGCCGAAAGCGGATATCATATAAGATTGGAATACTTGATTCCATGTCCATTGCATAGAAGAGCTGTGCATATTAAAGGCGAACAAAGAGAATGGTCGGTTCCGGATCCGGGTCTAGACTTGTGAAGATGAACCCTTTTTGTATTATTTCTCGTCTCAATAGCCGAAAAGTATAGAACAACGAAATTACCGCAAACAGTCACGAAACCATAAAGAAAGGCGTGAGGACAAAATCAATTTGCATCTTCTATATTGCATACACATGGAACTCGTGAAAATACAAAGAGAAACGAAAACGTGCGTTTCACTCCCGGTATATAGCATAAAGAATCGAGTTGATGTGAAAAGAGAAGAAGAATAGAAATGGTGAAAGGTCATAACATATATAAGCTTACCTCATGTCCTCTTCAACCCTCTTTTTCCTATCCTCCTATCCCCTTTTTTTTCCCTTTCCCTATGGCAATCCATATCAACTGAGTTTTCGTCTCGAAATCTTCCCGCGTATCAAGGGCAATGTCGTGTCCATCAGGGGCTTTGCCCATACGACCGTTGGCTCTTGAGAAACGTAAATTTGAAGAAGATGACAGAGAAGAAGAAGATGTTGATGCGAATGCCGAACAACCCCCTGTCCAGAAGCGTGTATCTACTGCGAGCAAACAAGTAAGTTTATCATTAATTATACTTGATATAATATACTAACAACAACTTAGCCACGTTCTCATAGATTGGTTCAAGTCACATTGTGTCCTAATGATATTACAAAGACAGTACTTGGATCATTGAATGTATTGACAATGCTCACTTCAGACGAGAAAAGTCGAGCAACAATCAATCAAATTCTACGCTTACCAGTAAGTGCAGATGTCGATGCTCAAGCTGTCACATATCGCAACTTTATCTATCATAATGCACAACAACCTACACCCCTTGGAGTGGATGTCAATCAAGACTTTTATTTCCGTGGAATGGCTTATGCGCAAGTTCTGAGTGGAGAAAGTATCGCTATGATATGTTCGATTAATATACCTTCTACATTGACACTGCTCGATGTCATTGAACGCTTTCATCCTGATTGGATTGCTGGAATTGTTTTGTTGTTATTGACAGAAACTGCACGGATTGATGACCTCAAAATTTGTCGTATTATTAACGCTGCTTTGATCAAGCGTGGTGAAAAAGTCTTGTCAATGTTACAATTCAGACGTCGCAAAGATTATGCCGTTAGCTTTCTCGAGCTCTTGGACCATCGTCAATTGATGTTTGAACTTGATCAGGCTCATAATAATGAGGCTATCGATCCAGGATTTACTTTTCCGTTATTATATCGACCTATCGAAGATCAACATACTTATTACTCTGGTGAGCTACAGCCAAGAGATCCCGAACCAATGAATTATTGTATCCCAACTGGATCTGAAGTCGAGAAAACATTGATGATTTGGAGAAATATGCATGTATCGCCAAACAATATTGTTTCTTTGATTGCTGCTATACATTTATCAACTCCTCCGTCTTCACCATCGCCTGTCCCTGCAACTACACGTCAAATTATGAATCATCCTGAACCTGAAGATGACATTGATTGGGGGGACGATGACGACGACAAAGTTATGATTGACAATCATCCTGCAACTCGTTCTCCACCTCAACAATCGACGAGTCATCCTCGACCATATTATCAATCTCCTGAACGTATCGTCGATCCTCTCGACATTGCTGATGATTGGGAAGATCCTCGTCCGAGACTTGAACGATATCTCAGTGATGCAAACAGAAGAGGATTAAATTTGTATAATGCCAATCAAGGTAGCGATGACGATCAAGAAGACAATGGTGATGATGATGGTGATGGTGATGACGATGATCATGATCATGATGAGAGTGACGGTGATGACGATGGTGATGTTGAAGATGTCAATGAAGATGACGATGAAGATGAGGACGACGCCGGTCATGAAGGAGAAGAAGAAGAAGAAGACGCATTTGGCTATGAAGATGATGGATATGACGGCTATGATAGATACTATGAAAACAACGACGAAGAGAATGATGGGAACAAAACCCCTTTTGAATATGCGACAGATGAAAGTGTTGATTCATCTGAACCTGTCAACTTGGATAATCACTCTCTAAACGATCCTGAAGTTCTCGATCGCTTTGTTCAGATCAATGCATCTCCTTTCAACTTTAATAACACACGAGAAGTTCCTTATTATACGATTGAAATGCCTTGTCGACCACATATTCGTCCAACTGTACCGGAAGTCAATTGTCCTCCACTTCAATTGAATACACCTACTACTACAACAACACCGTCAAATCAACAACCATTATCGCTTCTTGTAAATCCATACACTGATCCGACTTTACGAGAATGCAATTGGCTTGCTAATTTGACAGTACCACAACAGATGGCTTCAATCAGTCCAATGGGTCCGGTCAGTCCAAATAGTGGATCACCTGACCCACACTCTCCGATCACACCTGCGAGAATTCTCCAAGAGGACTACGCAAGGAGTGAGGCATTCTTGGAAAATGAGATCAATCACAACCTGCCTTTTATATGTTATGAGAATGAGTATACGATTGTACCTGCGCCTCAAGCTTTAATGGTGACTGAGGATGAAAACAATGATTACGAGGGTCACCTTGATGCTGTTGAATGGGCAATTGATGACATTAGCAGATCGGATTTACAAAATCAAGCTGAAAGTACGGATATCAACGACTTTTTCGATGACATTATTTGATGAGACTATTTCATGATGATTGATGGTTATGTTTTATGATAATTGTTTCACATGTCAGGACAATCATGATATTTTACTGGAATATGTGTGGTGCATGGTATGTTTGTTGTTAATGGTGACGATAATGATAATGATGGGAAGCATAAAAACCTAGTGGAATAAATGGCCCGCTCAAAAATAAATAAAAAATTAGTTATTAGTTGAATATTGTATAAACAACTATAGCTCAAAAACCGCTCTTATATCCATATTTCCAAGTGATGTCATCTTTGAAAAGTTTTACATGTACCTTGAAAACAAAAAAGACAATCACGTCTGTTTTACAATTGATGTTTGTGAAGTGATGTTTCTGCAAACGGACAACAATAAAGGAAAAGAACAATGGATATTTTAATCACGTGATGCTTTTTTCTGATTACGGTTCACTGAAGTAATGTACTAGAAACTGTGGTTATATTGAAATCATGTCTTGTTCAATTTGATATAATCCATGGAGCCGATTGGCCTGATTAGAAATAGACAAAGCGATGCTATGAATTGCAGGGGTCTGATACTTTTCCCTTGACGTTGTTGGCAATCCAAACGTGCATGTTTTTTTTGTAGAATTTGCTACATTTCTAACTCTTCATCTCGCTACGATTATTTGTTTTGATAAAAACACATGTTATATGCATCTCGAAACAATTGATGATATGTGCAGATGCTCATCCTAAACTATGCGATTGCTCTTTTGATAAAATTCAACTGTAAGTTGTATACATACATACAATCACATGATGAAACGAACGATTCAAATTTGAATGGTAATTGTTACTATTGTCGTCAAAATCTTCAAACATGGTTGTCGAGATTCGTCATGCTCACAATGATAGAGTTTTGACATGACATTGGACCAAACCAAAGAGCACGTTTTGTTTGAAACACTGCATTGTGCTGTCCATGTGGTTGTTTCAGCTTTTTATGTATTGCGTCAAACATCTCTTTCTCTGCATTGTGATTGTCAAGTAATCTATATCGTAATCTATTTTAGCAATCATGTCTGTTACTAGATATATCAATCTCTTTCATATCTCATATCTGCTTTCTCTTCTCATCACCGCACTCTTTAATACTTGTCTTTGCAATATCACTATCCTTCCAATCGTAATCATATCGTTATTCCAAATCTATTGTTTTCAATATCATCACCTATTTTTCCCATCAGTCAAGACTTGTTCGAATCACTTGTACGTCTATTCTTTACAGCAGGATATCTACATAAGTCATGGATCAATTCTCAAACTCTGCAACAATGACATCTGAACAAATCGAATGTCCAGTTCCTTATACTTCGATCAATCCGGAGTGGCTCAATATATATAATCATGGATCTCCATTGGCTCGAAACACCACCATGTTGAATGGATCATCAATCGAATTTGGATGCAGCGATAATACAATGAACATGGAATCTGGACATTTATTCAATTCATTTTCCGACTTTGAACAACATGATTCATACCCAAATCTATACTCTGGAAATTCCAATCATCCAATCATTACATCAACTGAGCAACAAACGCCCAGCTCGACTGATATGTTCGTACCTAGTTATACTTATCCATCACCGGACCCAATTGACGAATCTATCTTCTATACAAACGCCAACATTCCTTTTCAGACAGAAACCAATCCAATCTCGAACAACTTTCCTTATTCTTTGACGACTGATATATTCACTTCATCTAACGACAAAAGAGAAGAAATAGATCTATCCATCTACGCTCCTATCTTTGACTCCCATCAGGTCTTTGGCTTCGATGACATGATGTTTGACATGTCCGACTTGAACCATTTATCAACCATTGTACATCCAAGCTTTTCCCCTCCCATTTCCTCTTCACCCTCGTCTAATCTTCCAACAATCTCTACCAATAAACCCAACCGCATCAAGCGTTCATCTACTCAACCTCCTTTCTATCCTTCTCCACAATCTACTCAACTTCCCTACTATCCTTCCCAACGATCAACTCAACCTCCCACCTTCCCTTCTCCAAAATCAACCCCCGAAGAACTCCTCTCCGACCATCCCGGGTGTTTATCCTACGACAACATCCTCCGCGTGGCTTTATACTACAGCAACCAAACCATCTTCCACCGTCTCCAACGGTACGATCCCGAATCCCACACTTCCGCATCTCTAGTCGCGCACCGCGTTCAAAAAGCCGTCGAGCGTCTGGCGGAAGAATTCGGCCTCGGGGAAATATACATGTCGAAAAACGCTCTGTCTGGACATGTGGCGTTGACGAAAGGAAAGTCTGCAGGTGGGAAATTACTCTTGCGACACGTCTATGATCTCAAAAGAAGGGCGAATGGTGTGCGAGCCGCGGTGTCCGGTGTGAGAGCGAAGAGTATGGGACAGTCGGAGATCAGAGCGTTGTCGGGCGTTTATTGGGAGCAAGTGACGGCTGCGATTCAGAGGATTACGGGTGATGATGGAAGGGTTGAAACAAAGGAAGAAGAGTCATTGTGGTGATGGGTTTGATGGAAATATTATGATGTGTTGATGGAATGGATAGAGTATGTATAATTAAACTTGTAGATATAGATGGAAATGGAAATGTAATTATTATCATATACTTATCTGTAAATTTCGATATTAGACTTGAATGTCATAGACTATTGGTAAAGGTAATTAAGATGTGATATAAATTCGACAACCACTGTAATGGAACAAGCAAGGGTGTGATTATAACTACATCTATCCAGAAGTGTATGTATAGTTGGGGTACAGGATTCGACGGTTATTATCATGAGACTAGCAAGAGCATGATTATAATCACGGCTATCCAGAGATACATGAGTGGTTGGAATACGAGATTCCGAGGGTCATTATAATAACACGAGCGGGGAATCAATATGAGCTATCGATACTTCCGGAAGACAAAATTATGAAGCGAGTAGAGGTGTGAGTAGCTAATTCAGTCGTAAATCATTAAAATCAAGCAACTAAGATTAGAGACATACAATGCGACTACATAAACAAGTCTTTGTGATACCGAAATCATCATAATCGCTATCATTATTTAAACATGTGTTGGATCCGGTGGTGGAGGTAATGTGACTTGTATGGATTCCAAATATGCAATGACTTGTCTTTGGAGCTGTTCATGAATCCTAAACTGACTTAGACATTCCTGCAAGTCTTTGCGTGTCCAAGATTCCTGTCTGAATATTCCATAAATAACAATCATCGAAAACAGGGCATGCAGCCTTGTGAATTGAGTTGGCATTCCGACCTCTTTGTCTCCTACCCATACTCGCGTCATACTATCGAAAAATCTCACCATATTCGTCGCCTCAAAATGTCCGACCGCCTCAGTACCAATCTTCCACTTGGGGGAGCGCCCATCAGCTTCGAGGATGCCTGCTTCGAGAAGACTTATCCACCATAGTTTGGCGTGATTAAATCTAGAATGGACGTCGTCCTGACCCTTCGTGAGATCATCCACGCTCAATTGGATGAATTTGAAAGAAAATGTACTATGTCCCAGAAGCTCTGCGGCTAGACTTGCGATAGAACAAAGTAGAGCGCCTACGATAGCCAGGTATTTAGTAATGTGCTCATGATGTATCGTAACCTTTCGACCTGACGCAACAGCATTCCAGGAAGGAAACTGAGACTTGATACCTTCAGCTTTATCTTCATGACCAAGCCGTTGCATCTTTTCAAAATCTCCTAGAAGCGCATTCTTGAGTATAGGGAGATCTTCGGCATGCAAAAAACATTTTATATAGTATGCTGAGAAATTTTCAACCGCGACAGTGTACTTCTTCTTCCTAAATTCCACGCCCTCAAATCTATAAGACATGATAGCTATAGCTCGTCTCAGCAATAAAGATTGTAGTCCAAGCGCCCGTTCATTCGGATTTTTTAGGCTCAATAAGGGCACAATCCCACGCCATGTCATACCTAGTACGCCTTTATCTTGATTAGATGGCGGAGGGTCCAATTTCAGACTCTCCCGGGCAAGACGCACAATCAATGATGTATATCGTTGCTGCAAATGGCTCTGTCTCCCTGCCGCTAAATCATCTATTGACTGGTCATGTTTTGCTACTGACTCGTATGATACACCTACCACACGCTCGAACAGGATACGGACGACTGAAACGATTTCTTAGCACAAACACATCGATACAAGGTTCGATGACTACGACCTTCGAACTCGCCTTTACCGTAAGGCTGATTTGCCCATTGGTTTTGGAAAGTAGTCGAATGACCAGCATTAGCTGGGTGGCTTTCCATGAGGCTTTTCGATTATATCACAGAATGCTACAGTACTCTTAGTGTATCAATATGCGTTTGAAATTAAAGTAGAAGAAAAAAGTAGAGGAAAAGTGCGCGCGGAAAAACAGCAAAAGAGAGCAGGTGCAGAAAAGCGAAAGAGTACGGACTAGCGACTGGATATGTATTCAAGCAGAAACTAAAAAGTTACGGTGGGTTTCAGGATATATTTCTAAATTGGGATTCGCCGTGGAGAAAAAAGTAAAGCTGAATTGAAACGAATGAGTTGC
>Ga0160429_1000687_pt1 | contig 23978 bp, 34 predicted proteins | sample SolpanmetagenomR_FD_108199 | JGI IMG/M metagenome (GOLD analysis project Ga0160429, IMG submission 108199) | Solar panel surface microbial communities from Lawrence Berkeley National Laboratory, California, USA - R | ecosystem: Engineered > Built environment > Solar panel > Unclassified ...
AATAGGGAACGTGAGCTGGGTTTAGACCGTCGTGAGACAGGTTAGTTTTACCCTACTGATGACCGTCGTCTCAATGGTAATTCCGCTTAGTACGAGAGGAACCGCGGATTCAGATAATTGGTTATTGCGGCTGTCTGATCAGGCAGTGTCGCGAAGTTACCATCTGCTGGATTATGACTGAACGCCTCTAAGTCAGAATCCATGCCAGAAAGATTGGCATCAGCGACTTCTTTAACGTCGGCGTCAGCTTTGATGTCTCTGTCGACATGCTTGCTGTCAAGCTCGGACATCGCAAGGGACGATGACATTGTGCGCGGGAAATGATCACTTTCTTGTCAGATCTTGACGGTATCACGTCGGAAAGTGATGAAGAGAGGTATGAAGAGCAAACTCATGTCTTTCTGGAGGCATATTTGATGTATTGTGTAGCTTCACGGCACAATCAGGAGAGCTTGAACTGGACCGCGGACACGGATGGTTAGCTCTCTATTTTACGATTACATGATCCTTCCCAGGCAAGCTCGGAGGCCTCGTCGGATGTCTTGCGGAAGCAGCTTATTCGGCGCCGACAGAGCTGTTCTCGGGTTTTAATTCTGCTCGCAACTGGCAAGAAGGCCGTCTTGTAGGCCGAACTAGAAGCGGTTGCCCGACACCACTTTACCCTTAGCACACAAGAAGCTACTTCTTGCCATACATGACAGGAATATCAAGCACCTCGAACGCACACAGCGATTCTTTCCGCTTCCTAAATCTGCCTCTCGAGATCAGAGATATGGTACCAGCTGTCTTGGTTGATCGATCGACGCATTTATACTAATCTGGTTTACGACTACCTTTTCCAGATCGACCGCAAGTACAGCAAGGTGGAAAGCGCAATTCCTACCGTCTCACATCAGTTCAATGCCAAAGTGTTTGGTTTCTTGCATGGCAAGCGCCACTCATTGGTGGTAACCACGATATGTAGTATTGTTCTTGACACCCCACCCGGAACATGTGTTTTTCTACCCGTGACATCTAGGTAAGTGGCCCTGAGCTTGATGCTCTGGGCACGAGGCATTGAATGATCTAAGCAACGAGCTAACATAGTCAGTGGGGATATCAAGCGCGACGAGATGGGCAGAGGAGGCATAACATGCCAGCCGCGCAAGCGGCAAATGTCAACGATGTCTGCGATCAGAGCGACGAACCAGGAACAGTAGCAACATGACGACGGTATTTATCAATTCGACATCAATCCAATATCGTAGTCTAGCCAAACCTGCCGCCAAACCTTTCCAGACATGATCATAAACCAATCGTCTACACATCAGACTCCCTTCCCATCAAGCCTTACTCAAGTCAACCGAACTCCACTTGATAACAAACGGCACTGGTTCAGCAATCTGCGCATATACAGCCACCTGTGCGTTTGAAGTCGGGACACTCGGAGCACCAAACACAGTACTACCATTAAACATCAACAAGCCATCGCTCGAGCCCGAGAACAACGACACCGGTCCTGTTCCCGCAGCCGCACAGCTCAACAGAGAAGTGACAGGGTCCACACCGCAAGGACCTACACTTGTTGTCAAACTGAAGGTGCCGCTGCCCGTGGTGCTGTTAGTGGTCCGGCCGGCAGGCGTGAGGCCGATACCACCGATCCATTTGCCTGCTTTGGTGACCGGACCGCTGAGGGTGGCGAAGGTGGTTGGGTCCGAGGGGTAAAGGAAGCCCCTGCCTACGAAGGGCATAGATGCGGAAGTGGCTGTTGGAGCAGCTGTGGAGGATTTGGTTGTCGTGGTAGCCATAGGAGGGGTGTAGCCCTTGGGGTAGTAGTAGAAAGAAGCAGGGCAGCCTTGAGCGGTGACAGTGTCGGTGGGCACGTACTTGCCCGTTTGGACAGATCCTTGGATGTGGTAAAAGTACCAGAGTTCATCGACTTGACCTTTAGAACAGCCGATGTAAGGGATTGCACCGTGCATGGGTTGGAGAGCGGCTATGAATTGTGTCAAGTTGTACTGGATCGTGGTGCTGGGATAGATGCCAGCAGCGGCGAGCCAAACATAGGTGGGAAGGGTTTTGAAGAGCTGGACGGTCTTCTCGAAGAAGTCGGGGACTTCTTGAGTGGGAGTATAGTCGGGATAGCATTGAGTGTCGAAAGTAGACATGCAGGTTCCGTGCTTGCCCCACTGATGAAATTGATTAGCACAAGTTCCCTCCGACCACGAACACACCATCTTTGACTGACCTCGTGCTCCCAGAAAGTCTCTCCACTTCCACTGTTAGGTAACCAGTATTCGTTCATGTAATCTAGCAGAGCTTGATCGCCACTAGCTTGAAGAATCTGACTGATATTTGTGTACTCCCTGGACGGATCGCAATTTGCTTGGTAAGTCCCGTCACAGTTGTCTGAAGTCACAGTCAATGCTGCACGTAAATCATGATAACAAGAAGCAGTAACTTACCGGGCCAAAGACCATGTACAGTCCAGCTATTGTTAGGTCCGACTGCTGGAGCAGTGTCCCAGAACTGAGTCTGAAGAATAAGACCACCTGGGGATTCAAAACAACAGGTGTCGGCGATGGCAGTGGTGTTCGAGCAAGACAACGGAAGATCTGCAGGACAGCTGAGGGCTGAATAGTTGGTGGAAGTTGGAGCTGCAGATGATGAAGTTGAAGTAGATGTTGATGTGGTGGAGGTCTCGGCATCGGACGTCGTCACCGGTACCTCAAGAGTGGTGGATGTGGAAGATGTTGTAGACGGCACATCAATCGAAGAGGTGCTGCTCACAGTGGAGCTAGTCGAGGTAGAGCTCGTTGAAGACGTTGTAGTTTGCACATCAGCTGAGGTAGTGATTGTTGATGAGGTTGAGGACACACTGGTGGACGTTGTAGTAGTGCTTGACGATGAGGTAGAAGTAGCAGAGGAGGTCGAGTATGAAGTAGTGATCGGCGTCGAAGTGGAAGTCGACGTACTAGTTGTACTCAAAGACGTAGAAGTGGCAGGTACAGACAGAGTAGTACCACCAGGTAGCACAACATTCGTCGTCGACCCAACGCTCATAGTCGTAGTTGCAACACTCGAAGTCGTCAAGACAGCCGAGCTTGTCGTAGGAGCAACGCCAACCGTGCTAGTGATTGTGGTCTTTTGTGAGCATAACTTAGACAAAGGATTCTTGATGCTAAAGATCATGAGGATACCACCAATGACGCAGGAGACCTCTTTGACGATGGCGCCTGGAGAGGAGCTGGCAGTGAGAGCAGGCATGATGACTGCTGATGCTGGTAACAGGATGACAAATGGTCGTCGAGGTACAAAGGAGGGCGAATCGCATCTTTATACCAGATGTGGTTGAAATCAAAAACAGCAACATTTGCACTCCGGTTACGTACACGTGCTCATGCATAGAAGTCCTTTGCCTTTGCTTCTAGAGTGCACATCACACAGCCTCTTCTGCTTCGACAAGACCACTAGGAGCCTTAATCGTGTCAGGGCGTCGAAATGCCCCTCACCAGCTAGCCAATAGCGTGACAAAATCACGGCCAACGTGGAGGGACGTCACAGAGATAAGAACCTTGGCAATTGGCATTGAGGTGCATAAGCGTGCAATGCCTGCTGCAAAGATAAAGCATGGGCTGTTTCATTCGATGTAGAAGCATCAAAAGCTTCCTTTTAGAAAATTGGCAACGTTCCTGCCAAGGTGATGGCGTCAAGTTCCTTTCACCTTCCTCATCTGGACTTCGTCGTGTGAAACTTGCGCGCTGAGTGGCGTGGTGTGCCCAAATAGCTTCCGCCTCGGTCGCAACCACTATCTGTGCTGTGTTTCGTGTGCCTGTCGATCATGCATGTCATCTTAGAGGACCTGGACCTACAAGGAAAAAGCCCAGACATCTCGTTGTCCTGATTCCGCTCACCTTTTCACGCGACGGAACGAGAAAATCTAGCATCGAAAACGAATTCCAAAGCGTAGCTAGCAGCACCATCGAGATCTCCTGGAGAGTCGTCAGTCTTATGCTTGTTGCGGGTAGTTCTTGCAGGCGTGAAGATCCTAGCCTTGGGGCTGCAAGCTGAGACTACTGGAAAGGAAGACATCTCCATAATCACAGCCTTTAAGAATGAGGAGGGAGGAGCCATGCTCAATGGCATCACTCGAGAACTCTAGAAGATCGCTCTGAACATGACCATCCAGTGTTGCGAGTATGGATTGAGCCATCTTCCCATTGGTATGATGGCTTGATAGGGAGTACGAAGTCTAGTTAAATTCTTGATGTTTCATTCACAGAACAGACTAAGATAAGGCATTGGAAAAAGAGCTCTCGACGCAGTTCAGCGAGATACGGGAAAAGGAAAAGGAAAAAGGCAGGTTTTTCAGAAGCGTAATCGTCGACAAATTCTGAAACAACCACAGTCTGAAATTCGATATAGCGCGAGATCACTGCTAAAGTTTAGGGGGATTGTAATTCATTGATGTATAGTGAGTATGGAATAGGAGTAAGTGGGATTCATATAAGAAGACTTAACTGTTTGGTTCCGAAGTTAACGTCTTCTGTTCCGCCTAGGCCTTCTTCCGAGGTCGATGGGAGGCTTTCGATGTATCAGATCGCTCATGCTAATAGGTTTCTTGACTTTCGAGAGCATTGCAAGCTTCTTGTTGGCGATTCTATGAGACTCTGGATCCAGAGCGAGAAGATTGGCCACCCTATCTCGAATGCCCTTGGAGACGAGAGCAAGACGCTGGTTTGGCGCGCAGTTGCATGTGCTGGAAATGGTATCAGAAATCTGCACAACTGGCGAGACCATAGGGGTTACACCACAACCGAGGAGGACAGTTGCCACGACATTTTCGAGGAAAGTGGTCGTTTCCCCTGTATTCGAGCGCACCACTGTTCCCTAGTGCGAGTGCCAAGATTTGATCCTGAAGTTCGCCGGGCAGTCTTTCGAATGTGAAGGCATTGTGTTGTGAAGCCTTTGGTCGGCATATCTTTTCAATCGTTGCCACCACCTCCACGGTGAATTGTGCGAACTCCGGATTTTTTCGATTTAATGAACCCTAGCGGAAACCTACAGTAAGTGCTTTCAGGTGTGGCACAGTGGCAAACCAATCCAGGATTTCCCTTGCCAATTGCATCGGCTTTACGTTTGATGACAAGGTGATGGACAGTCTTGAGGTGTCGCAGAGTGCCATGCAGAGTATCCCAAACTTCTGTATTGCCGCATCAAAGACCATGTTGTGGCTTGTGTATGCAGGATCGTGTCTCAGACTAAGGTGGAGCGCCTCCTTGCTTTGTGGTACGGAAAAGGTAGGCATATGCAGGTTCAAAGGCAGGGGGTCGTGGTCGCTGGGGTTGTATGTTCTGTCAACGAAACAGTATGATCTGGGGCTCATATCGCCTTGGGTCTTTGCGTCGAACGTGACATGAAGCACTGACAATGTCGCTAATGCGTTTGAGCTCAGTCGTTCAAGGCATGCTACTGCTGTCATGTCTTGATTATTGACGTGGAACCTGTTACGCCCGTATGACAACAACTCTACTTCATCGTGAATTTGGCGATTGACAAGCAACAGAGCGAAAGGTATAGCTTGATGTGTGCAGAAGAAGGTCTCTGATTTAAAACAATGGATCCCGCCAATGAGAGAAGAGACTTCACCATCATTCTCATAGTGTCTATCATGCTCTAGTCCGCATAGGAAAGATTTGTTCTGTTCAGATTCTGTGCGATCTTTTGATGGGACCTTCTTAAGCCGCCATGATTCTTGTGTAAAGCCGATCGTGCAAGATCGCGTCATTCCTGCATAGCACATGATTTCTGCTCGTATTTGGGATGGCAAGCTAAGAAAGAACGCCATTGTGTTCGAGGAGATCAAAGCAGTGTGGTTCGGTCGGTCGGTTGGTGGCTCCAGTCAAAGTGGTTTTGTGTAGCTGCCGCGGTTCGAAAAGGCGTGCGTGATAGCAGGATTCGCCGCCCGCTGAGGGAGCAAGGTGATATAACTTTGACGCTGAGGTTTGGAAGGCACTCGAGTAATTATATGTAACGTGGTGTTCTGAGCACATGAGATTTATTCGAGATGCAGAAATTTGAGCGTAGCTTGTGATGACTACAGAAGGGTCATCGAGAACCCAAAGTCCAAAACCTAGATCTCGAAAGTCGGGACGTAGCAATGGACGCCATTTCCATCTCCAATCAGTACAACTGAGAAAGGAGCGAAAGAGCTTTTAGTTTCGGGCATTCAACACTGACGAAGTCTGCGGCTCGTATGAGCTCCTCGACTTAGGACGTGGGAGGATATTGGATATGAATGGGATGAGAAGTCTGGTGAAACTCATGACGTTCCATTAACAGATTCACAGATGAGAAGCAGTAAGACTAAAGCACCTAGTAGGAAGAGAGCTTTCGGTGCAACTATGAGGATGGAGGAGAAGAGAGAAGTCAGGTGCGAGAGTTGAGGTGGAGGCGTGCTAGTTTATTGCACTTTGGTTGGATTTAATCGCCTGTCAGATGCTTCGCGATATTCGGTAACACGTCCATCTGACAAGTGGAGGAGGAGTAGCTGTGTACGATTTCGAGAAGTACCGGACAAGATGTCGGTCGTGTTCTATGTCGTTGGTACAGTTCTGTTGGCAGTTCAATCACAAATCAACAGTGAGTAGCCATTTGATATAATGTTATTTGTTCATTAGTATTCAGCTTAACAAGCCAACAGCCAGTCAAAAGGACGTCATATTCCCTCTTCTCGGATACGCTTCAATGATTCCCTTTCGTTCAATAGTGCAACCTGCTTGATCGAAGTCCTCCGTGATGATTGTTGCAGGTGAGCAGCAAACTTCAGCCAGCCTATGTCATCCAGAGCCTGTAATATCTAAAGCTTGTTGTCAGTCAATGTTGCTTCATACTATCGCTGACCCCAGTACACTCACTCCTCATCTTTTGTTCGTCGTGTCATCTCATGCACCACAGCCTAATAGTCTTTCACCTCACTCTTCCTCAGACGAGCAAGTAAGCAGCGGCGCCAACAAGTCCAGCCATTCCTACACCAGCAGTAACCTGTGGAGCCTTTCCAGGAACAACAGAGCCAGCACCAGCAGTAGCACTTGAAGCTACAGAGCCAGCACCACCAGTGGCACTATTGACAGCAGAGCTAGCACCACCAGTGATCGAAGCAATCACACCGCTACCAGATGAAGAAGCGCCTGAGGTGCTCATGGTGGTCGCCATAGAGCCTGAACCAGAAGTCGTGGACGAGCCTGAAGTCATTGAAGTGGTTGAAGAGCCAGGTGTAGCAGCGGTAGCGGATGAGCCTGAAACGGATGAGCCTGAGGCGGTGGTTGACGAGCCACTTCCTGGGAGAATGCCAGAGGTGACAGAGCCGACAACTGAGCTGAGCGCGGAGCCACCCAGGGATTGTGCGACACTCTCAAGAGAAGAGACGATGCCACCTTGAGCTTGGACTGACGCGGCGCTGCCTAGAGCGATGATGGCGACGGTGGAGAATCTCATAGTTGTGGTTGTTGTGAGTTGAGAGCGTGTGATTTATGGATTTTGTTGAAAGGTTGTTTGTGAGCTTGGTCGTTGTTGTGGGTGATGGGAAGAGAGGGGAAAAGGAACAAAAGAAGAGGAAGAAGAAAAAGAACAAGGAGAGAGATTGAAATTCCAAGCTTGCTACGACGAGGCTGCCAAGCAAGGCAACCTGGGCGCGCTTACCACAAACGCGAATGCAGCAAGGCAAAGAGCGAAAAGAACAAGGCACAAGACCAAGATAAACCCTTGGAGCCTTAGGGCGATATACAAATTACGACAAACACCAAAGATCGTCTCAACCGCGCCCTGTTCTTAATTTTAGCCGCCTTGGTTCCTGGTGCCTTGACTTAAAGCGTCGTCATGTTAGTGATTTGCATTGACGATCAAAAGGCTGGACACCGCCGTGAGGCTGCCGCAAAAACATGCGTCCAATCCTCAAGGTGCCTTGTCCAGATGCTTTCTTGACGACAAGCGTCGCAGTCCCGAAAGGCGAGGCGCCTAGCCTTGTAAGTGACGTTCTCAGAATGTTTCAGCTGGGATCAAGAAGTCGCTTGTTGAGGTTTCACGTTTCAGATGTGCAAAACAGATGCAGATCACCGAAGTGGCCCGAGCAGAAGTCTATTTCAACCTCGTGACCTTATGACCTTGATGCTTTGCGTCCTCACAACTATATCGTATCTATATGAACCGACGTCCTGCAAACTTCCTATTTCGAACGAAAGTGTGCAGACTCTTTCTTCTACGGGACATCGCTTTCAATTGACTGCCGTAGTAGGAGATTGCCTCAATAACCAGCAACACACCAATATCAAGTTTAGAACAAGCACCGAGACAATGGGACTCTTCTCAAGAAGCGAGAGAAGCTCTGTAGGCCAAGCTGAGAAGAGGTCCGCAGAATTTCTCCCACAGCCAGAATCTGCCTATTCGCCAAGCGATAGCAAGGCTGCAACATCATTCGATAACAATGGCATTGGATCTTTTAGCACTGCATTTGCTTCACTATCGATGCATATGTCAGATCGCATCCGCCTGTTTCGCTTTCCCGAACACATCACACAAATAGTCCAGCAGGCTATCATCACATCATGGCCGCAGGGCATCCAGGACACTCGCGAATATTGCGGTTCCTTTGAATTCAAACTAAAAGGCAATCCTTGGTACTCCGTGTCCGACGCAGCCACACACTCCCGCCGACTGATGAACAGCATTCTAGAAGCCCTGTTCAATAACGGATGGATTCTTAGTCTGTCCACTGATGTGTCGAAAAAGCTCGAAGACAAGGACACGCTCGTCTTCAGACACCAAGATCCTGCTCCGGCTCCGCACCAGTGGTTGTGTGTTTCGTTCAGTCGGACCGATCGCATCAGGTTCTACGATGCTCCGCCTGAACTAGTGCAAAATGTCTGTCAACAGCTTCTCCCATATAAACAGAGTGATGGAGATTATAAACTTCCAGGAGTGTATGAGATCAAGATAAGAGGAAATCCCTGGTACCCATCAGGCGCTGAGAGCATGTATGGTAGGGCAATACTGCTGGATCTGATTACTGTCATGGAGAAGCATGGCTTTACCGTCTATGCATCCATCGATCAAAAGTCTACAAGCTCGGACAGCTCGGGGGAGACAGATACATGGCACTGCTGTAGAGCTGTAGGATGGACATCTGGAGCGCCTGTTTTTCATAGTTGATGATTCGACGTCCGCGGAGTCGAGCGGCTCGAAAAATCGTGGCAGTTAACAAGGTCGAAGTGGGGAAGCTTCTTGAGTGCCAGACGTTTCTGAACAGACTCTTCTTCATTCGATCGTCGGTAGGTGAAACATCCAACATATCAGAGACACAAACCGAAGCGGTCTTGCCAGGTCGATTGCTGCCAGATCGATCCTCTAAGCGGCTCGAAGTGGCAGGGGCGACTGATGAAGTGGAAGTAAAAAGGCCAAGCTGGTCAAGGGATTTACTGAAGCCACTGCGTTTGCGACGGCTCGTTGTTCTGACCGGAGAGAGCGTCGTTGTGAGTGCAAATTCCGCAACCTGTAGTGTCAATTCCTTTAGGTTGGGTATCTGAATGATCGACGTTTGCTGTCTGGGCGACGGCTTCACAAGTCGCGCCACTGCAGGTGTGGTGTCTACAATTTCGAAGCGTAGAAAACGATGAGGCCTCTAACATACGATGCCGTGGACATGCCACCCAGGGATGCGCGTACAACTCCTGTGGCCATTTCTCCAATGACTTCGGTGGGGTTGCTGCAGCGATGGCCTGCTGCGAAGGCTGCTCTCATTTCTGCAGGAGTCCAATAAAGATACGTCGGCACACCGCCAGGTTTGCATAAGGAACCGCTGCGAACATAGATGCCTTGCTTGTCAGCCGCCTTTTCCACGTCGGAGTAGCCAATTAATGAACCATCAGACTTCAGGACGTTGAGTGCAACTTTGGCTCCCTGTGTCTTGCTGTCACCATAGACTGCGGAGGACTCATTAAATACACGAATCACTGGTTGGTCATTGTAATGTCGCAGGCTACAGAGATTGTGGTAGAGCTGCTTTGACAACTGCGCCGTGTGCCGTGAGATGAATGTTATGGGTTCTGCACCATAAAGCCTGCTGTGGATATCGATGACGTGATCGAGAGCAGACTCGAAAGGAAGGGTAGAGTGCCATCCTCCAGAGCATCATGCACAGAAGTGGTCTTTTTCGCATGCCAAGTATCGTCTACCGCAACCACCATATCCACCGTGCCACCACCGAAGTATCTACGGTAGGATAATACATGTGCTGAGGACTTCCGCACAAGTAGAGCTCCAACAGGAGGCAATGCGAAGATTTTGTAGAAGCTGAGCGCCACGAAATCTGGACTTTTGCTGATATTGCTCAGTCCTAAAGGTGCTGTACTTGCGAGCGCAGCAGCGTCGAGAAGTGTATATGTTTCTGCTTGTCCAACTTTCTCCCTGATCATACCTGACCAAAGAAGAGGCAGGCGCCGTCCAGTCATATCAGATTGGCCAGGATATGCAAAGAGACCTACTTCCCTAGAACCAGGGCCGTCTTTGCCACCAAACCCGATCCACTCCTCCACCACCGAAGGTTGTGCCGACAGAGAGATCTAAGACTGATTGTGGAAGGTCTCGACAGCCACATAAGCGGTGGAGCTGGAAGAGAGTCAAGATGACTTGGAGTAAAACCTTACACTTGAGTAATGATCCTCGTTGCCCTCAGGAAAGAAGGCGGAGGCCTTTGTGATAAGAAACCGAGTAGACGGAGAGGTTCCAGATACAAAAGAACGCAAAGACAAAGCGTCGACGTCTTCAATCAGGTCGAGCTGGTTGCTAGTACTTGGCAGCGATCTAGTCTTCAGGCCGAGATGATGGATTCGGTAACGACAGAGATCTCCGGCAGTAATATATCTCTGCTTGAAGTCAACAGCATCGAGGAGAGTCGTGGCTCCATGGCCTATTATCCATGTGCTTGAGTCTGGCTAACATGATGGGCACTGTTTGGCTGCGACTGGACGCCTCGCAGGCAAATCTCCGAGCTTCACCAACGCAATCTTCTTCGGAGGCGCTTCCATGTCGTTTATGGCTGTTGCTTACATTCCAGCTTACTCAAGGACCGCGCCGACATGATGGAAGAAAGTGCCAACGGTCTTTACGGGCGAAGCTCTTTCATAGTCTCCAACTTCTTGACAGGTCTTCTTATCTCTTCGTCAGCAGTCTCCTGTTCAGCGTCGTTGTCTACTGGTTGAGCAATTTCAGCAACACGGCAGGCGCTTTTCTGGACATGGGTTATGTGGCTCCTCCTCCACTTGATTGCCACCAAGTCTCTTGTCGTCCTCATTACCAGTATCGTCCCCATCTTTGTAATTGCCCTGGCCGCCACCGCGTTCGCAAATGGCCTCTAGATGTGCACTATGGGCTTTCTGGTTAGTCTAGCCGAACTCAACCGCTTCTGACACTACGTCTTCCACTACATGGACTATCAAAGCTACGTCTTTGAGGGCATGATGGTCAACGAGTTCACGACAGAGTCTACTCATATCCCAAGGTCGGCGACCAGTACGATTGTGTATACAATACCCGATTCAGCCGTGATGGCTATGTTCCCGGTACTGCTTTGCTTGATACTTATGGCTACAGGATTGGCAGAACTGGCGAGTACATTGGCATCTTGCTAGCCATCGTCTCGTCGACAGAGCTCTCGCCTGGTTCGTGCTGTATATACGCCGAAACTGGGCCACATCTTCCCCGTCTCACCATAGCGTCCAATAGCAATCTTCACGGTTCTATTCCTCGAAATGATCATCACCATCATCAATACTGGCTTCCATCAGTTTCTCCAGGTCGATTTCGTGAACTTGAGAAAGGAAGGAGGTCTATATGCCGTGTCGCTGGACGATGTAGTCTTGTTGCGTCTCGGAGACGTTCACGGTCGGGCTCTGACGACTATGGTTGCTGACATGTCGTTCTCGGCGGGTAGAAGGCGAGCTGACAGTGCCCAGTAAAGATCCCAGCGAGCGTCCTTGCATGTTTCATGATGAGTCAAATATCCAAAGATCTGGCATCTTGGACTTGTTTTTGTCATATGATTATAGATAAGAACATTGTCGACTCCACGTCGAGGCCCAATAACGCTATGTATGTCCTGTGTCGGTTCCTGATTGCCGAGCGAGCACAAGAGATGGAACTTGTGGAGAAGGAGTGCCCGAGGAGGGAAGGTGTATCCAACGGCGTTTACCTGTACTGTAAGCTACAACTTCAGAGATCAAGCTAACATACCTACTTCTTCGCAAAACTGTAAGATAAATCCCTCAAGTACGATTTTGTGACAATGTCTGACGGCTGTATCACCGGATTTAATTGGTGTGTTCCTTGCCCACAAGCTTGGCCTCAAGAGATACACCATCTATATGAGCACTGTTGCTGACACCAAGTAGGAACGGCAGCCCCACTGGCAAGGAGGAGAAGAGTGAGTACATGCCTATAAGAAGTTTCGCAATTTTAGCTGACATTCTTCAGTCGCCAGCCTCGATAGTTTGTGCTTGTCGAATCTGTCTAAAGGTTAAGCTAACGACTATAGCCTACGTCGTCGGCTCCAACAACGATGCCGCCATACTTATGATCCCGATGTCTTTGGCTGGACATTCCCGAATCTCAGACTCCTAGCTGACGACGTATATGACCTTGTCTCCTCTGAAGTAACATGACCCGCTAACGTTGCATAGTTCGCCAAAGAAGCCAATGCGACAGTCTACTCGCCGACTTCTTCGGCGGTGAAGTAATCGAGCCCTCAATGCTCAACCGATCCAGTAAAACGTGCAACCTTCAACCTGGGCGCCTTCATGGGCCGAAATGGTAAAGACAAGCGCGGTCCGGAGATTGATGCAGCTACCAAGGAGCTGAAGAGTAAGTTTAAGAAGGTCGGCGCTATCGGATACTGCTATGGTGGCTGGGCAGTGTTGCAACTGGGAACAAAGGGCAAGGGTTTGGCCGATGCGATCAGTACTGCGCATGCGAGTGCGTTGACGAAGGAGGAGATTGCGGGTGTCGGCGTCCCTGTGCAAATCCTATGTGAGTGCGCCCATGATACAGAAGTAAAACAAAGGGCTACTCGGGACTGGTCGATGCTGACGAGCTTGACGTATTACAGCACCGGAACACGACCACAACTACACGGCTGAACTCAAGGAGTATAGCTTGACGAAGATACCTGCGCTTATTATCAGTACTTTCCAGCTGTCTCACATGGATTCGCTGTCAAGGGTGATGAGAAAGATCAAGTGCAGAGGAAAGTGCTAGAAAGAGCGAAGACTTCCGCTGCCACTTGGTTTGCGCAATACTTGCACTGATTGTATGACAAATACTCAAACTGCTGCTCGCAACGCAAAGCTTGGTTATCTATTCGATCAAACCGTAGTGGTGTTTCTGCTGTGATATGGAGAATATCGGTATCTATGTCGGTCTTCAAGTCAAAGGTGTTGGTATATTGAGAGACTGAGACATCTTATGAAACTCTTGACGCTGCTTTGACACAGCCCAACACTACTTCCGGCGTAAAGCCAGGAACTTTGACATCATTCCTCCCCAAATCATGCTACTATAGGTTAACAACAAGCTCTTGAAAGACGCCACGTCCCAGTCGATCATCAATCTAAGCCTCTCTATCAGTAACTTCTGTCAACATTGCGGCATACGTTTGCTGCTGTTTCTCGATGCGCAGCTTAGAGGTCAGAGCCTTGTTCACATCACACTTCTGCAGCTTCAAATCAGCAACAGCCCTATTACTGTACTGTAGATCCAAGAGCAGCTTCAGTCAGGTTTCTATAGATCTCCGTAATTGTATACTGTGAATCTGGCATGGTATTGAGTGTTTCGATGTGGGTAGTGATGTTGTTTAGTATTTCGAATAATCACCTAGTACTTGAGCTGCTTGCTCACTTTACGGTACATTTTTCCACATTTCATTGACTTGACCAGCTTTGATGTGGAGGGAGATTTCGCTGCTCATCAGCCAGCCGATTATCCTGGGATAGGAATGCTTTTACGAGACGGGAGTTAGGTGAGATTGTCAAAGTGTGTTGTTCTGAAGATGCTTCACGGTTACCATCAGTATTGGAACGGGTTGGTCTCCTGTGGAATCAAGCCATGGAAGAAAACGCATTAGAGATTATTATTCCTGCTCTAGATTGATGTCTTAGCCACTTCCACATCGTTGACACTAACATGTGTGTCATCCCCTCCGACCCTCCTGCTATTCATACATTCACATCCATCACGTTCGGTCCATACAAGCTCTCCTCTTTCTCTCACCACATCGTCCTCCCATCGCCACCTCTCTCTCTGTCTCACCCTCAAACAAGCATAAAAGCCGCACCAGCAACAACCCCGACCATGCCCACACCCGCCGTAACACATGCAGCCTTCCCTGGAATAATAGCTGCAGTAACGCTACTATAGACACTCACCGCACCGCCCGTCGCACTCGAGTATACAGACACAGCGCCGCCCGTCGCACTCGAGAAAACAGTCGCTCCCAAGCTGGTGCCATCGGAGTAAACACTCACGGCGCCGCTGGTGGCGGTAGTGTACGCACCAGCAGCACCGCTTGTTGCGGTAGAGTAGGCACCCACTGCACCGCTTGTTACGGTAGAGTAGGCGTTAACGGCGCCGCTGGTGACGGTGGCGCCGGCGTTTGATTGGGCGAGGGTTGATGTGGCGAGGCCAAGGGTGAAGAGGGTGATGGGAGTGGTGAACTTCATTGTTGGTGGGTCGGTGGTTGGCAGGTGCTTGGTGGATGGGACCGAGTGATGTGTATTTGAGTGATGGGCTTTTGGAGTGATGTGAGTGTGTTGACAACGAGAAGTTAGATGTATTGCCAACAGTAACGGACACACATCAACATAGATGATTATGCATCGTTGAACATGACGTCCATCTTTAGAGGGTACGCGACTCCAAGGCACTGCTGTAAGGCATGTAACGTAAGGCAAGCCGGAAGTAAGGCACAGTCGCGAAGCTTTTCGCATTGACTTTCGCCAAGACAACGTCGTCGTCACTGACCAGTATTGCAAGTTTGTGCAGTCATCCTCCGAGAGTGGACTCGTAACATATACCTATCAATACGTGAGGTCTGCGCATGGAATGAGAAGGAATGGTAAGGAATGGTAAGGAATTCATTGTCAATGTGGATGAGATGCAAAGAGAGAAGCATGGTCTGTGACGCTTGGGGTATATTGTATTGGTAGCGACACAGGCCCTCCTAAGATAGTGACCGCATATACAACTATGCAGTGTAGTACAAATTCAACACTTCCTCGAATATGCAATATGCGATCCCAATTCCAACTATGCAATATCAGCCTCCAGCCTGTGCTCTTGCAATGCCCGCGCACAATTCCAACTGCACGACCTCCGCAGGAAGGGCAGATACAAGTCATCCGCATCAGGCCTAGGAAGACTCGCCACATCCGGTGAGCAATGCCAATACTCAATCCACTCTGCAGCAGGCATGATGTAAGCCTTTTCACACACTGAACAACTCCTACCGCCTTCCTTTGATGCCTCTTTCCCAAAGTGTAACATCTTTCCAATGTGTTCTGGTATTCCTTCAGGAAGATCTTTCTCATTTTCTGGTAACGTGAATGAGTCCACGCAGCTTTTCAAGGCCAAAGAGAAGAGCGACGGTGCGGAGTTCTGCTGTACTGAATTTGTGCTGTCTGAAGGTAAAGGTGTCGGGCCATTGCGCTGAACGGGGAAGGTAGAGATGTGCTCAGGCAGATTTGACGGTGGTGGAAAGTTTCGTTGCGTCTCAAGAGTGCATGTTCCGTTGACATCGAAAAAAGTTATGTGCGAGGAACCAAGGTATATCGGATCCTTCTTCCACGCATGATGAGGCATAACGCGAGCACTTGCGTCAGATGTCCATGTGCTGCGTGTTGGAGTATCAGGTGGTAGTGCAGCTCGTCGACGAGAGACTTCAAGCCTTATCCAGAGAGACCATAGTTGACGGAGTAATGGCGAGCTTGTCGTTCTGCAGTCCAGTGCTGGGTCCAGCCTCAGCTCATCAATCTGTTCTTGCAAGTATACAATGTCACCACCGAATGCACTTCGTGGTAGTGGCGGTGCATTAGGAATCGCAGATTCATCAGAAGTAGCCTTGATCCAAGGATTGAGACTTGTAGTGAGGTTGTTAAGCTTGCCCTCACCACCAACCAATCGAAGTAGCTCAAACGGTAGCCACCTCAGCTTGTTTAAAGATATATTCATCTCAGTCATGTTCTTGAGTTTGCCAATGGAGTGAGGCAATTCGGTGAGCTGATTATTCCGCAGCGATAACATGGTGATGTTCTCCAATCTTACAATCTCACCAGGAAGGCGGCTGAGCAGGTTCTTTGCGAGAAATAGCTTGATCTGAGGTGTGAAAGATTGGTACGCAGCTTCGTGGCGTGGATTATGCTGGAATCGAGGCAGGCGGATGAGATGGTGGAGCGGTTCAAAAGCGTCGCCAGTAATTTCTTCAATGCCCATATTCCTATGTTCTTGATGAGCAATGGACGTTCTACATACTCGATCCGTACTTACTGAATATCGATCACCTCATTGTTATCGTCCAAACACTCCAGAATGATCTCACGAACGAGGTCACGCGACTCTGGATATGGGACCATACGCTTAGGTGAAATGACTTGCTTCAACCTCGGTGGTGTAGCGAACTTGGCACTGGCCTTTAGTGCTGCATAAGGGAAGCCTTCCTCCGGGCCAGAGCTGTCACTGCTGGGCATGAAGACACCACTATCTTTCGCACGCTTCCCAGCACGCTTTATGCCTTCCCTTGCGCGTACTGCAGCCTCTGGAGTTTCCGGCTCGTACCATGTTCGGCGGTACTGCTTCTTCGGCCGAGGTGAAAGGTAATTCGAGATGGACGCGTTTTCTAGATCATCGCTGGAAAAGCATGGTGCGTCGCTTGAATTGCCAGACGATTCACCATATGATCGTTTCCGGAAAGCAGCGTAGGACAGAGGTGGGAGGCTCGGACTGGGGCTTCGTGGACTTGGAGGTTGTGGGAGCTCGAGCTCGTCGTCGCTGCTGAACATTGGAGGATTTGGTACTGATATGAAGCGTGACTGTAAGTGAGTGAACGATGGAGCAGCAACGACGAACACTCGAGCCTCCAATGTAGAAAGAGTAGTAGAAGAAGAAGAAGATTAAGAGAAGAGAGCCACTTCACGGCCACACGACAAGAGAAAGGCTGGAGAACTGGAATAACCCTAACGCGTGTGTCACGTGCCTGACTCTCTGCATTCATTCACCTTGGGAACATCTTTATCTTCCTCAACTCGTGAGGAATCCGCTGTGGCCTCCTAGTCCATTACTTCATAGTACAACTGCAAACTGTCTCTAGCATAATCGAGCTTGTTTTCTCTCATTCATTGACCTCTTCTCTTTCCTTCTTCGTTATGAGCGCTTCTCGTTCAATGCCTGGCACTTCTGGAAGTGCCACTTTCTCTACTCCATCTCAGTCAAATTGCCATGCACGTACCAGGAAGAGCACTGGTACCAATCGACCTCGCACTGCTCGACCTCGAACTGCTGCCACTACTATCTCGTCTCAGCGCATTATCTGTGCAGTCTGCGAGTCTCGTGGTATCTCACCGACTGTCGGTCTTGCTTTTCTCAATCTCGATACTTGTGAAGCAGTCTTGTGTCAGATATGTGACACCCAGAGCTATGTTCGTACACTTCACAAGCTAAATGTTTTCTTGCCATCTGAGATACTACTCGTGTCGACTTCATCTGACCCGCCGACAAAACTTTTTTCAATCATTGATGAGGAGTTGGCGGAGCTTGGGAGCTGCATCACTTTGCTTGACCGTAGGTATTATGCAGAAGACAAAGGCTGGAATTATATCGAAACTCTTGCCTTTCTCGAAGATGTCGAGGCAATGAAGGTAGCATTGAGCGGGAACTTCTATGCAGTTTGTTCGCTTGCGGCGGTATAGTATTCGAGCATCTACAACATTCCCACCTCAATCTGACCGTGGTGTGGACAGGCATTGAGGTTTGTAGAGACAAGTTTTCGGCAGACATTCCACTTTCATTCTCTTCGTATGCGATATGAAGCCTCAGAAGGCTCAATGCTTATCGACGTTTCGACCGTAGCATCTCTCGAACTGATTCAGAATCTGCACAATGCCAAATCCGAGGCTTGTTTATTTGGTCTATTGAACCAAACTCAGACCAAGATGGGAGCTCGACTTTTACGCAACAATATCTTGCAGCCTCTTACTGAAGGTCCTGCACTCAACTCTCGTTTCGATGCGCTGGAGGAACTCACCACCAGAGAAGAGATCTTCTTCGGCACCAGAGCAGGTTCGTCACATCCTATTCCACCCATGTCGCTCTGTCTGCTAATAATGCTTACAGCTCTAAAAGAATTCCTTGACATTGACAGGTTGCTGACATGGGTGCGGAATTGTGTGGTTTTGTGCCATTTCAGGCTGACGTGTCAAACCTTTAGCTTATTGTCAAGCCCCTCAACCCAACACTAGAGACCACTGAACAAAGCTTGAACAGTGTCATCATGCTCAGACAGTTCGTCACGACCATTCGACCAATCTTTGACGCACTCGAGGGAGTGAATACCATTCTATTGCAGAAGATTAGAGAGGTCAATTGGAGCTAGCGTATTGTACGTGATCTTATATGCTAAGTTTTTGTGGTAGATTTGTGCACCATCCAATATCGGCCAAGTGGTATTAAAGATCAACAAGGTCATCAATGATGACGTGAAGTATTCAAAACAACCTCTGGATCTCCGTTACCAACGTACATATGCTGTCAGAGTACGTATGAATATGAATATGAACCATGTCGTACCAGTTGCTGATACCTCTTAGACTGGCTTTGATGGCTTTCTTGACGTGTCCCGTACCACCTTCAAGGAAAACACCCAGGATGCCTATACTTATGCGACAGAGCTTGGAGGTGAGTCTTCTGAACCGCGAATGTTCACACGATTTGACAGGATGCGTAGAAGAATTGAGCATGAAGCTCGAACTCAAGTTTGATCCAATCCGACAATTCTACCTCCGCTTTGACCAGTCCGAGCTAAATGAGAGAGAACTTCCGGTTGTCCTCACAAACGTTGTGAAGCGGAAAGACAAGATTGAGTGTCTCACCTTAGACCTTGCTAAGCGCAACCAAAAGGTCGGTCTAGCTCTCCACGGCTATTGTTTAGAGACTGACACTTTCAGATCATTGACTCGCACAACGAATGCTTGCTTCTCAGTAAGTTGGTTCCTTGAATAATAACTCATGGAGACTGATTCCACCAGGCGATGCTGCTGTTCAAGACCTCATTGATGATATTCGGGAGCATGTTCCTGCCATGTTCAAGGTCTGCGAAGCAATTGCAATGCTCGATATGATATTAGCCTTTGCACAACTTGTGACCAGTCAAGACTACGGTAATCACTCCCTGAGCTGTGGGATCCCGCCCTCGGCTAAGGCGTTTTAGTCCGCCCTCAGGTCAACGAAACACTTGCTGTCAAGTCTGCACGTCACCCCATCAAAGAAAAGGTTCAACAAATCAAATATATCCCAAATGATATTTACGCAACACAGCAGAATCGTTTTCAGATTGTTACTGGTATGTTCAATATCTCGGGATTCAAGATCTCACTGACAATACTGAGGTTGTAATATGGGTGGCAAAAGCACCTACATCAGGTCTATCGCTCTCGTTGCTGTCATGGCGCAGATAGGATGCTTGTGAGTTCACGCAACTGCTGATCTGTTTCTTGAGTGTTGCTCATAAGCGTCCAGTGTGCCTGCAGACTTTGCGACCATTCCGATATATCGTCAACTATTTGCGCGTGTATCTGTTGACGACAGCATCGAAGCCAATGTGTCTACATTTGCGGCTGAAATGCGCGAGACAGCTTTCATCCTTCGCAATGTCGATCAGCACAGCTTGTAAGCGTCGTCAATATGCTGATTTGCCATCTCGACATGAGCATACCTGCTAATAACCTTCCCAACTACAGAGTTATCGTTGATGAGCTTGGTAGAGGTGCAAGCACTCGAGACGGGCTATCAATCGCCATTGCCATTGCCGAAGCACTGGTGGATAGCAGAGCAAGCATCATCTGACTATTGTTGTGTTGCAGCTGCTGACAACGGGCCTATAGGCTCACGTCTGGTTCGCGACTCATTTTCTACAACTCTCCAATATCCTCGCTGAACGCAATGGAGTGCGCAATCTGCATCTCTCCGTCGATGTGAGTTTCTGTTAGCTCAATATAACATCACTTAGCTCAATATAACATTACAATTGCTCACAAGACATAAGCTGTCTAATCCCTCTAAACTCATTCCTACATACCGCATTGCCTCTGGTGTTGTTCCAGAATCTCACTATGGCTTGGCACTAGCCCGAACCGTGCCCTTGCCAGCAGCCGTTCTCGAGCGTGCTACCGAGGCCGCAGAACAGTTGACGCAAATCAACGAAAGGAAGAAAAATACTAGCAAAGCTGTGCTCATGCAACGGAAGAGAAGATTGGTGTTAGATCTCAGGGAGCAGCTCATCCAGGCCAAGCATGGCAAGATGGACAATGAAGCCTTGAAGCAATGCCTGAGAGACTTGCAGCAAAACGTCATCTCGAAGATGACGGAATTGGAACAGCAATTGGCGCAGCATACTGATGTGGCTATGGAGAATACCTCGCAATATGCAGGTTCTTCTGCTCTGGACGACAATGTGGATGAGTATGGTGTTGACGAAGTGTCAGAAGATGCTCGCACAGCCACTGAACACGAGAGTGTGAGATCAGGATCGCAATCTTGGCCATATGAATCATCTGATTTATTACTCACGCCAACCAGACGTTGATTGAGGATCTCGGGTTGGAGGAGGATTTTTATGCTTCAATTGCTACGTACTAGAGGGCTTCAGGAATAGGGACCATGTCTAGAGAGAGAGGAGAATGTACTGGTAGCTAGAGATCGACTTAGAAATGCTTTTACTCAATGAGTATTCTAGCTTTATAATGTTACTTCAATAGCCTCTACACAGTTTTAGACTTTCTAGATAATATATAATATAGTCGCTATAGTTATATATTATATATCTATAATAAGTATACCTAAGTCATCTGCAAAGCCTACCCCCCTACACATAACCTTATCATGACCTACTTAGGGACTAATTAGCCTAGTTAGGAGTTTCAGGCAGGTTAGGCGCTCTATTTTAACCCCCCGTTTATTAAGTCTTCTTTAGGGCCTATTCAGGTGGCCTTAGGCCTCCGCAGCTTGTTGAAGTGAACTTGCTCCCATTACTTAAAGTGCCTGAACCTATTCTGCTAGCATAAATTATTACTATAGTAGAAAGACTCCATTTAGGTAAAGTATTAGTTTTAGTTGAAGTATTAGTCTCAGTTGAAGTATTGGTCTTAGTTGAAGTATTGGTCTTAGTTGAAGTATCGCTCTCAGTTGAAGTATTGCTCTTAGTTGAAGTATTGGTCTTAGTTGAAGTATTGGTTTCAGTTAAAACACCATATGCACTCCTTTTACTGCGGAAAGCTAGTCTAGTGGTTCGCCTTGAACTAGCTATGGTGGCTGGCAATGTGAGGTAGGTAACTATAGGGTATTAAGCACGCGTAGCACTGCTCGGGTCAATTTCAAAAGAGTGTATTAGTCCTGTACGAGGAGCCTGCTATACTAATAGCACTAGCTAGGTTTATGCACTTATTACCATAGCTCTAGTACGGTTTCTGTGCCTACTAGCATTCCGAGTAACATGCTATATGTCCTTTACCACTCCTCCTCTAAAGATATGATTTTACTATCTTAATCGCATATAGGTAACTCTTTCCCTCCTCACCGCCGTAGAATTAACCACTATACCATCGTCCCGGCCTGTATACCTGTCAGTTGAAGCCACGACTTATATATAGCCCTACGAGTTATTAGGATATCGACGCCGGTAGGTAGCCCTACGCCCTTATTAGTCACAGTATAATGTCTAGTTACTTTACTTTAAGTTGTCGACTTCCCGTTCTTCGATAGCTTTACCGCTGGTTTCTTATTCGGATAGGTTACCGGGTTTAATAACGAGGTTAAGAACGACAACGAGCTGCTCGAGGCATCTATTACCTAGCTAGACTAAGATCGTCCCCTAGAATGTAGAAGAGGGTTAGGCTCTACCGTCTAGCTGACGTCGTCTATTGGAGGGAACCCCCCCCCCCCGGCGTTATCGTGTCGAGGCTCTCTCCTAGGCCGCCGGTCAGGTCGATTACCGGTGGCTCGGGGTATTAGTGTAGGGGTAGGTAGGCCGGCGTTAGATCTAGGATCTTCCGCGTCTAATAAATCCTGCCACTTTCGCTTCTGTGCCTTTTAAGTGGTAAGAAGATTATTGAACCTAGCATCCGAGCTAGCAGGCGTATTCTCCGATAGCTGTTCCTTGTCCTTATTGTAAAGGGACTTAGCCTTAGTGAGTGATTGACGTAAGTATATTAGTATAGCATTCCGGATTTTCGAGTCTATCTCCATTAGAGTAGCCAGCCTAGACTTGTATGTAGCTATATAGTGTGTCGAAGTTAGTATTATTGACGCGCTATTACAGCAGATTATAGACTTACGCTTGAACCTGTCAGCCTTAAACACACGAACTAACTTATCATCGTCAGTACCTAGCGGCGTGGCCCGTACGCAATGTAGAGCGAACTCGAGCAGCGTAGATATCAGCGCAATTAGGGGCATAGGAATTAGGCTGAACCATTTCTATGTCGCTAGATACTAACTAGGACCTACCGCACTACCGAAGAAGGAATATCTAATGATTTTTGCAAAGTACCGGTATGCAAACCGTTGGTAATAGGAAGGTCTGCTATCCTACGATGAGGTAAGGTATCTGCGGGTCTATGTTAGAGAGTGATTTACTCACGTGTGGGTCTTTACGTTTATACTAATAATCCTTGAGCAATTGGTCGACTTATTGAATCCTCTTCTCTAGTTGGATATTGTACTAGTCTTAAACCCTTTCTTTAATCTAACCTGTTGTATGCCACCTCTTATTAGCACAGTACTTCTTCATCTATAAACATGTCAGCGAAGACCGGCGTCTTGTATTATCGTCTTTCGCCTGACCACATCCTTTAACTTGAGTGACGGTAGCTAAGGGCACCCCTAGAGACTATCGTATTCGATCGCTTCTTACCACGCCTTTACATATGCCTCTTCTAATGCTAGCGATGGGTCACTGTTTCCTAGGTTAAGTTAGTCTACGCTATATTTGCCCGAGAAGATATCTCCGCAAAACATAATTTATGTAAGACGAATGTTTGCCTGCTCGTTAGGGGGCACCTTAGTCTTCTGCGTGCTCAATAGCTCACTATAAAAAGTCGGTGAGCTAGGATCCTCTTATTGTGCACGTTGTGCACGTTGTGCCTGCGGTGTCTGCTGTGTCTGCTATATCTATTAGGCATATAGTTCCCGTTGTACATTTTGGGAGTAGTGGGCGTCGTAGCGCGAGGATGAATTTAGTGAAATGTGTAAGGGCATATCGAAGTAGTCGGGGCCAATGTAGGACTAGCGTTATTATTACGACTCGGTAAAGAGAATGGTGTTTGTCTAAGGTCAAATGAAGCATAAATTCAGTTGAAGCTAGACTAGCGGTAGAAAACCTTAACTAAAGTGGGGTAACGCTAAATCGGCGTTCAGATAACGTTAGACAAGATAATGGCATGATACACTACTATGAGCGCTAGCGTCGCTGAGATCTATAGTAGAGCATTAGTTTAATGGGTCGGTTAATCGAGTTAGGTATATACACTCTAGGTGACACGTCGTACGGAGTGTCACGATGCTCTCTTACGCTTTCGGGTAGATACTGGCACTATCGATGAGCCCGCACCTCGCACACAATCAGTGCCATTCCTTTAGCGTACGACGAAGGATATGTATGATCGATTCTCTTAACGTTATCGTTCAAGTGC